>ERZ1504274.549-NODE-549-length-8350-cov-2.657263_pt1 | contig 8350 bp, 6 predicted proteins | sample MGYA00572325_ERZ1504274 | MGnify/ENA primary metagenome ERZ1504274 (study PRJEB39906, sample SAMEA3182101) | gut metagenome | biome: human; feature: gut; material: Stool; isolation source: human stool | place: Canada | collected 2013-02-12 ... | reverse complement strand
CCTTATAAGAAGTATATCGGCTGGGCTATTTTGCTGAATATTTTGTCTGCTGTATTCAATGTGTTCTCATTTACTTTTTTGATTCCTATCTTGAGTATTCTGTTTAAAACAGAAGGAGCAGATAAGGTGTACCATTTTATGGAATGGGGTAGTGGCGATTTAGCAGATGTTGCTAAGAATAACTTCTATTATTACATCTCTCAGATGATTGTGGATAATGGTCCCACTGTAGCTCTTATTTTCTTGGGACTATTCCTGATGGTGATGACATTGTTTAAAACCGGTTGTTACTTTGCTTCTTCAGCCGTGATGATTCCATTACGTACAGGAGTGGTACGTGATATTCGTATTATGGTGTATGCTAAGGTAATGCGTCTGCCGATGTCTTTCTTCTCGGAAGAAAGAAAGGGAGATATTATAGCTCGTATGAGTGGTGATGTGGGGGAAGTGGAAAATTCCATTACCAGTTCATTGGATATGTTGATGAAAAGCCCGATTCTGATTATTATATATTTTGTGACATTGGTTACGGTTAGTTGGCAGTTGACTCTTTTTACTATCATTGTATTACCGGGAATGGGTTGGTTGATGGGAGTCGTCGGAAGAAAACTGAAACGTCAATCACTGGAAGCACAGGCTAAGTGGAGTGATACGATGTCACAATTAGAAGAAACACTGGGAGGCTTGCGCATCATCAAGGCTTTTATTGCGGAAGATAAAATGATTAACCGCTTCACCAAATGTAGCAACGAGCTCCGGGATGCGACAAACAAGGTTGCTATACGTCAGGCTATGGCTCATCCGATGAGTGAGTTCTTAGGAACGATTCTGATTGTAGCTGTATTGTGGTTTGGAGGTACATTGATTTTAGGAAAGAATGCAACCATCGATGCTCCTACATTCATCTTCTATATGGTTATCTTATATAGTGTAATCAATCCATTGAAAGACTTTGCTAAAGCGGGATACAACATTCCGAAAGGGTTGGCTTCCATGGAACGTGTGGACAAAATCCTGAAGGCAGAGAATAAGATTAAGGAAATTCCGAATCCGAAACCGTTGAAAGGTTTGAATGATAGAATCGAATTTAAAGATATCTCTTTCAGCTATGATGGTAAAAGAGAGGTGTTGAAGCATGTAAACCTGACAGTTCCCAAAGGAAAAACAATCGCACTGGTTGGTCAATCGGGATCCGGTAAATCTACATTAGTCGATTTGTTGCCGCGTTACCACGATGTGCAGGAAGGTGATATTACCATTGACGGAACAAGTATTCGTGATGTACGTATTGCAGATTTGCGCAGTTTGATTGGTAATGTAAACCAGGAGGCTATTCTGTTTAATGATACATTCTTCAATAACATTGCTTTTGGTGTGGAGAATGCGACAATGGAACAAGTAGTAGAGGCGGCGAAGATTGCCAATGCGCATGATTTCATTATGGAGAAACCGGAAGGATATAATATGAATATCGGTGACCGTGGCGGAAAATTGTCCGGTGGTCAGCGTCAGCGTATCAGTATTGCGCGTGCTATTTTGAAGAATCCTCCGATTCTGATTCTTGATGAGGCTACTTCTGCTTTGGATACCGAATCAGAACGTCTTGTACAGGAAGCGTTGGAACGTTTGATGAAAACACGTACGACGATTGCTATTGCCCACCGTCTTTCTACGATTAAGAATGCAGATGAAATCTGTGTACTGTATGAGGGTGAGATTGTGGAACGTGGTAAGCATGAAGAACTCATTGAGTTAAACGGTTACTATAAACGTCTGCATGATATGCAGCAGTTGTAATTCTTGATATTGCAATGATATTATTAAGTTTTGATACAGAAGAATTTGATGTACCTCGCGAGCATGGTGTAGACTTTCCGCTGGATGAAGCAATGAAAGTGTCAGTCTATGGTACGAACAAGATACTGGACTGCCTGAAAAAAAACGGGGTGAAAGCTACTTTCTTTTGTACAAGCAATTTTGCAGAAAATGCGCCGGAAGTGATGCGGCACATTATGGACGAAGGGCATGAAGTTGCTGCGCATGGATGTGACCATTGGCAGCCACAGGCTTCGGATGTCAGTCGTTCAAAAGAAATTCTGGAACGCCTTACCGGCAGGACGATACAAGGTTATCGCCAGCCGCGTATGTTCCCCGTATCAGATACGGAACTTGAACGGATGGGGTATGTATATAACTCCTCATTGAATCCCGCATTTATCCCCGGAAGATATATGCATTTGTCGGAGCCCCGTACCTGCTTTATGACGGGTAAGTTACTTCAGATTCCGGCTTCTGTAACTCCGTGGATTCGTTTCCCGCTATTCTGGTTGTCTTGTCATAATCTGCCGATGTGGCTGTATCAACTCCTGGTAAACCGGGTATTGAAGCATGACGGATATTTTGTGACTTATTTCCACCCGTGGGAATTCTACCCGTTGGGTGAACATCCTGAATTTAAGATGCCTTTTATTATCCGCAATCATTCCGGTAAAGGAATGGAGGAACGTCTGGATATGCTTATCCGCAAACTGAAAGAAAAAGGATATGCTTTTATGACTTACTCGGAATTTGCACAGATAAAACTGGCTGAACTAAATAAACCGGACGAAAAATGATAAAATTGGCTATTGTATCCCCCTGCTATAATGAGGAGGAAGTGTTGGAAGATTCGGCCGCCCGTTTGACAGCCTTGTTTGATGAGTTGGTGGCGAAAGAAAAGATCAGTGCCGACAGCTTTGTGCTCTTTGTGAATGATGGCAGCAAAGATCGTACATGGAGCATCATTAAGAAACTGCACGGAACGAATCCTTATATAAAAGGAATGAATCTGGCAAGAAACGTGGGACATCAGTATGCAATCATGGCCGGTATGATGACCGCTAAAGACTGGAGTGATGCCGTTATTACCATTGATGCCGATTTGCAGGATGATCTGAATGCGATTGAGGAGATGATCGATGCCTATACGCAAGGATATGATGTTGTATATGGAGTGAAAGTATCTCGTCAGGCAGACCCCGTGTTGAAACGTCTTTCTGCAACAGCCTTTTATAAATTACAGCACAGGATGGGAGTGGAGACTATCTACAATCATGCGGATTTTCGTTTTCTAAGCCGGAGAGTGCTGGAACAGTTGTCTCATTATCAGGAACGTAATGTCTATCTGCGTGGTATTATCCCGTTGCTGGGTTTCCCTTCTACTACGGTAGATGATGTGATCCGGGAACGGACAGCCGGAACTTCCAAATATACAGTGAGAAAGATGTTCAGTCTGGCTTTGGACGGAATAACCTCTTTCTCGGTAAAGCCCATTTACGGAATTGTTTATCTGGGAGGTATCTTTGTTTTTATCAGTATTTTGATTGGAATCTATGTTCTTTACGCATTGATTTCGGGTACTGCGGAACATGGCTGGGCCTCTTTGATGTTGTCTATCTGGTTTGTTGGCGGGGTTGTTTTATTATCCATAGGAGCTGTCGGACTGTATATTGGCAAGATTTATAAAGAGGTAAAACGTCGTCCGCTCTATAATGTGGAAGAAGTGTTGTACGATGATCAGAATAAGTAAGGCTATACTTGAGAAGCACCCGGATTGGCGGGATAAGTTCTGGCAGTTTGTTCGTTTTGGAGTTGTCGGCACTATATCTTCAGCCATTCATTACGGCGTATATTGCCTGGTCTTGTTGGTTGCGAATGCCAATATCTTCCTCTGGATAGGGGCGGGTGAACTGCTTGCACCGATACTGGTAATGATTATCGTGGTGCCTATCAATTTCCTGATTCTTCATTTCGTTTATATCTATAAAGGGAGGAAATAACACTATTCAATCCCTTTCATTTAATTCATAAAAAGAAAAGGCTATTATGAAACGTTTTCTAAATCTTGTTGTATATATTCTTACCATACATGTTTCGGCTTTACTGATCGCAGGACTGTTTCGCCTGGTGCTTTTTATCTCATCTTATCATCAGTTGACCTCTGAAGCCTTGTCGGATAAGACACTTCCGATGCTTGCTTTTGTGCATGGTGTCTGGTTTGACAATGTGATAGGCTGTTACATCCTTCTGTTGCCTCTGGTGGTTGCGGTAGTGTGTGGAGTTTGCAACTATTATGGGAAAGCGTTGTTTCGTTTCTTTACGATCTTTTTCAGTGTCTTTTATGGATTGGTTTATTTAATCAGTGCGTCGGACATTCCTTATTTTGCCTATTTCTTTAAACATATCAACTCTTCCATATTCGAATGGTTCGGTTATGCGGGAACTACCGCCGGAATGATATTGGGGGAAAGTGCCTATTATCTGTCCATCGGATTATTCCTTCTCTTTCTGGCCGGATTCGTAGTTTGGCTTATCTATCTGGCGCGTTATTTCCATCATCGTAGCCTTGCCATTTCCGCTCCGTTTCCATCTTGGAAGCGAGGAGGGGCGGTTCTGATCGGTGCTTGCTTAATCGGACTCTGCATCTTTGGAATCCGGGGGCGTACAGGCTATAACCCGATCAAAGTAAGTGCGGCATATTTCTGTCAGGATGCTTTTCTCAATCAACTGGGAGTAAGTCCTACTTTTAACCTGCTGACGAGTGTGATGGATGATATGAGACCTGAAAATAAATACTTGCATCTGATGGATGAACAGGAAGCCATCACCAAGGCGCAAGCTCTGCTCAACCGTCCGGGAGATGCGAATGTTTCCCCGTTGGCTGTTTACAGGCGTGCTGCAAAAGCGGATAGCGTGCAACAACGCCGTCCTAATGTCGTCTTGATTATGATGGAGTCTATGTCCGCCAAGTTTATGAAGCATTTCGGGCAATCGGAGACTTTGACTCCTTTCCTGGATAGCCTGTATACCCGTTCTATCAGTTTCCGCAATTTCTATTCGGCAGGAATCCATACGAACCATGGTTTGTATGCCACCTTGTATTCTTTTCCGGCTATGATGAAACGGAACCTGATGAAAGGCTCTGTCATTCCCCGCTATTCGGGACTGCCTACCGTACTGAAAGAAAACGGCTATTACAACCTTTTCTTTATGACGCATGAAGGGCAGTATGATAATATGAACGCTTTCTTCCGGACGAACGGCTATGATGAAGTGTTTTCACAAGAAGACTATCCGGCTGATAAGGTTGTGAATAGCTTTGGAGTGCAGGATGATTTCTTGTATGACTATGCAATTCCGGTATTGAATCAGCGGGCTGCCACCGGACAACCGTTTTTTGCTACTTTACTGTCCATCAGTAATCATCCGCCGTATGTGATACCTCCTTTCTTCCATCCGAAAACAAGTGGACCGGAGACGCAGATCGTTGAGTATGCGGATTGGGCTTTGCGTCAGTTCTTTGAAGAGGCGCGTAAACAACCCTGGTTTGATAATACGATATTCGTATTGGAAGGAGATCATGGCAAACTGGTGGGAGACGCCGAATGTGAACTGCCGGAATCTTATAATCATATTCCACTGATGATTTACTCCAACCGTATTCAGCCGGAAGAGAAAACTGCATTTGGCGGTCAGGTAGATATACAGCCAACAATATTAGGGCTGTTGAATATTGATTATCTACAGAATAATTTTGGAGTGGACTTGCTGAAGGAAGAACGTCCCTGTATGTTCTATACTGCTGACAATATGGTGGTGGGACGCAATGACACGTTACTCTACCTTTATAATTACGAGACTCAGCAGGAACTTACTTATGATATCGGTAACGGCAAATTGAATGCTGTTCCGATGGATGATAGCTTTTTGCCTTTAAAAGAATATAGTTTTTCCATGCTCCAATCGGCGGAGTTCCTTGTGAAGCATGGAAAAACGCTTAATTCTATACCTTTTACTCAACAATAGGAGTCGTTTCGGTATTTTCAGGCTGTTGGTTTTTAACGAACTTGTATATCTTGGCTATTTGCCGGAGTACTCGTTTAGGGGATTCATATACCTCCTCAAACTGATACCCTTCTTTCTCGAATTCGGGAAGATATTTCTCTGCATCATTCGTGCCGATTAACAAGAAACCTTCCGAAGGACGTTTCTCATAGAAGTTGTCGAGACGATTGTGCAGATAGAAATTGAGTTCGAAATAATGTACGGGGTCACCTGCTGCATGCAGACTTTCTTCAATGAATTCGTACATCGTTCCTTCGCTTTCCGGCGCAACCTTTTCTATTTCTGTAGCGATGAATTTGACCGACTTCGAATTTAATGCTGCCGGCTGATAAGCACCGTCCAATGCAAGGTATAATCCCATTGTAAGCACAACGAGAGCGTATAGGAAACGGTTGTTCAATGCATTTTTCCGTTGATAGAACCACCAGTAGATACCGAGAATGGTAGGAATGGCAATCAGGAATAAGGCCCCTGCTCCGCTGATATTCTGTATTGCACGCATGAAATTAATATTGTCCTGCGCGTGACGACCCTGGAAAATAGTTTCAGGGATGAGTCCGCATTTTAATACGATGAAGCAGGTGAACAGTAGCAGGCTGATTACTGCAAGAATACTTCCGTATACCTTGATGACTTTAGATTGCTTCTTGACCAGATAGAATAGATATTTGGCAAGGAAATAAGCAATGAAAGGATAGATCGGCATCAGATATACACTACGTTTGCTCTGCGGAATACAGTAGAAGACGAAGATTACAACGATACTGGTGAAAGAGAATAAATCCACCGGGTCCATATTCTTTATCCACGTGGTGAAGCGTTTCCACCAGGCTGCCGGTTGGATGCTGAATTTATGGTAAGTCAGGCTGAACAGGGAGAGCACGACTAACAGTGTCCAGGGAACGTATCCGGCAAATAGGGTCACAAAATTATAATGCCAGGGGTTCACGCATGAATTGTAACTCATGGTATTAGTCATACGACCGAAGTTTTCTTCCATAACTAATGCCAGGAACTCTTCTCCACCTTGTTGGTAAGCAGCGACATACCAGCAGAAAGGCAGGATGAGTGAAAGAATGGCCCAGGCGGAAAGTAACAAGAATGCTTTGAAGAAGTTGACACCCCGGAGTAACAAGAAGATGCCTACCACTAAACATGGAATGATAGTACCTACCGGTCCTTTAGTCAGTGTGCCGCAGCTCATCAGGAGAATGGCCAGCCAGGGAATACCTTTGAGTCCCTTCTCATACCATTTGTAGAGACAATACAGAGCGCCAACGGTGAGCGCTGTCAATACCATATCCACCCGGCAGTTTGCTCCGGCCCGGTGCAGTTCAAAATTAGTCAGGGTAATAAAGGCGGCTAACAGCGCCAATTCCACTCCTTTTCTTTTGGCAAAGAACAGAAAACCGCAGAGAGTCATGGCGATCAGGGCGATGGCAGACGGCAAGCGGGAGGTCATTTCTGTGACTTGCCCTCCGTTTACTGCTGCCGAAACAGCGGCTATGCTCCAGTGGAAGAAAGGCGGTTTGTAAGCCATTTCTCCTCCGTTGTTTCTGGGTAAAATCCAGTTTCCGCTATCCAGCATGGAGTAGGAGACAATAGATTCGCGAGGCTCCCCTTTGGTGTGGTACTCCGATAAACCGAGGAAAGGCAGGATAGTAACTACGCAAATGACTAGTAACAGCCAGAAAGCTTTGTTTGAAGTCAATGTTTTCATCTTTATCTTATATTGAAATTTATGTTCTTTTATTTTCTGCCGAAGTCGGCCGGAATTTCTCCCCATTCTTTGGTTTCCCATTTCAGGATACGGGTGGTATAGGTGTTTCCCTGCAACCATTTTTCTGCCCGTTCAATCAACAGGAAGAGTTCTTCTGTTTCCGGGGTTCGGGGGAGTTTGGTCTTGCACTTCTTCTGTCGCACCCAGCTGATGGCATTCGCGCTGTCACTGTAAATGGGCATATCGAAACCTTTCTTTTTCAGCAACGCCAACCCGTGTACGATGGCTAGAAACTCGCCGATATTATTCGTGCCTTTCATCGGGCCGAAATGAAAAATCTCCTGACGGCTGGCAATGTGTACGCCGCGATATTCCATCGGTCCCGGATTACCGCTACAGGCTGCATCGACAGCCAGGCTATTGTCGATCACACAAGAAGGTAAAGTATCCGAAGAAGGTTTAGGACCTCCTGATTTAGCCTTTGCATTCTTGCCGATATAAGCATAGGGAGACATTGTCAACGCGCGTTCCGCTTCTTCGCGCGTATCAAATGATTTGTATTTGGCAGCTTCATATCCTTTGATTTGAAGTTGGCAGTCTGTCCAGGAAGTATAAACTCCGGGGGTGACACCTTCCCATACTACATAAAATTTCTGTTTAGCCATTTTTTCTGACGATAATTTTAGATAGTCAATGAATTGACGCTGCGAAGGTACAAATATATTCTCTAACTGAACAAGTTAGGGG
>ERZ1504274.545-NODE-545-length-8399-cov-2.869607_pt1 | contig 8399 bp, 8 predicted proteins | sample MGYA00572325_ERZ1504274 | MGnify/ENA primary metagenome ERZ1504274 (study PRJEB39906, sample SAMEA3182101) | gut metagenome | biome: human; feature: gut; material: Stool; isolation source: human stool | place: Canada | collected 2013-02-12 ... | reverse complement strand
GAGTACTGCAGCAGCCGGCAGCCGCTGGAAAAGAACCGCTGTCCCCGCTGCGGTACTGTCTGGGCTGTACGCAATGTATCCTTTGACGTTTATCCCGGAGAAGTATTAGGCATTGTCGGTGAATCAGGCTCAGGAAAATCCAGCGTGATGAAAAGTCTGTATTTCGATCATGAAGTAACAGGAGGAAGTGCCTTTCTGAAGCAGTATCAGGATGGAAAGGTCAATATTTTCGGCGCCAGTTCACAGCAGCGCCGGTATATCAAAAATCATCTGATGGGGATGGTTTATCAGAATCCTCTGCTGGGTCTGCGTATGGATTATTCATCTGCTGCCAATGTTGCTGAAAAGATCATTGCCGCCGGCAACCGTAATGTAGCTTTTATGGACGGCAGAACAGTGGAGCTTTTGGAAGCGGTGGAGATACTGACTTCCAGGCGTGCGGAACCGCCCAGAAATTTTTCGGGCGGTATGCAGCAGCGGGTACAGATCTCCAAGGCGCTGGCCAATAATCCGGGGCTGCTGCTTTTGGATGAGGTCACCACCGGGCTGGATCTTTCGGTACAGGCCAAGGTTTTAGACCTGATCAGGAAAATACGCAGCCGTTATAATATTTCGATCATTCTGGTTTCGCATGATCTGGCAGTGATCAGGATGCTGGCAGACAGGACGATGGTCATGCTGGATGGCCAGGTAGTGGAAAGCGGTCTTACCGATCAGATTTTAGAGGATCCGCAGCATGCTTATACACAGCAGCTGGTACACTCATTGCTCTAACAGCGGCGCTGCCGCGGGAAAGGACGACTATGAAAACAGCTATTTATAATGGTAAACTGATCACACCTGCCGAGGTGTTGGAAAATAAAGTGCTGGTGTTGGAAAATGACCGTATTATTGATATTCTTGCAGAGGACGTTATCGATCTGGGGCAATATGATGAAAAAATCGATGCGCACGGAAGGTATGTCTGCCCCGGTTTTATCGATACTCATTCTGACAAGATCGAACAGATCATTCAGCCGCGTCCTACCAGCGTGATGGATTTCGAGATGGGACTGAAGGAGATCGAGCGGCAGTTGATCAATCAGGGGATCACAACGATCTACCATTCGATATCACTCTACCAGGATGATTATTTTGGGGCTTCGGAGCTGCGCTATAAGAAAAATGTGCTGAAGCTGGCTGAGCTGATCAATAATATCCACGAGCGTCATCACCTTATTCATCATCGTCTGCATTTGCGGATCGAGATCGATAATCTGGAAGCGTTTGATATCGTCAGCAAAATGCTGCGGGAAAAAACAGTGCATGAGATATCGTTTATGGACCATACGCCCGGGCAGGGGCAGTACCGCAATATCGAGACTTACCGCAAAACTATTACCGCTTATCACGGCGAAACTGTAACAACGCTGGGGTTTGAGGGCGTGCTGGAACATCATAAAAACAAACGGACCCTGAGCTTTGAACAGCTGCATGAGCTGGCGGAACTGGCCAGGGCTAACGGAATCCCCGCAGCGTCACATGATGACGATACTGCTGCCAAGCTGCAGGTAAATAAGGAGCTGGGCGTTGCTATCAGTGAATTTCCCATTACGATCGACGTTGCCAGGCAGGCACAGCAGTTAGGTTTGGCTACAGTGGTCGGAGCCCCTAATATTCTGCTGGGCGGTTCACATACCGGCAATCTGTCTGCGGCAGAAGCGGTCAAGGAAGGCTGCGCCGATATTCTCTGCTCCGACTATTATCCTGCGGCAATGCTGCACAGTATTTTCATTATGCATAAGCAGCACGGCGTGCCGCTGCCGGAAATCGTCAATAAGCTGACGCTGAATCCGGCCAGAGCGATGTGTATCGATAACGATTATGGCTCGTTGGCGGTGGGAAAAAAGGCCGATCTGCTGATTATCAAGATTTTAGACGGTTATCCTGTTATTACTCACGCTTTGGTTGACGGCAAGGTTATTTCACAGTTGGAATACAGGGTTTAGGAGGAGTTATGGAGATACTTGCCATTGAAGGGCTGACGAAAAATTTTTATCTGCATAATTTGGGCAAAACTATCAAGAGCTGCCGCGACATCGGTTTCACGCTGCATGAGGGTGAATTTATCGGTATAGTGGGGCGTTCCGGCGCCGGTAAGTCGAGCATTCTTAAATGTATCAACCGTACCTATCTGCCGCTGCAGGGTACGATCGTTTATAACAGTCAGGCTTTTGGGCCTATTGATCTGGCTCAGGCCGACGAGCGGCAGATGCTGCAGCTGCGCCGCTATGAAATCGGTTATGTGGCTCAGTTTCTGAATGTGATGCCGCGTACGACGGCAAAAGAGCATGTTATGTCGGCACTGCTGGAGATCGGCGTCGCCGCCGGCGAGGCCGAGCGCCGTGCTAAGGAAATGCTGGATTATTTTCGTTTGCAGGAGGAATTGTGGGATATTTATCCGCAGACCTTTTCCGGAGGTGAAAGGCTGCGTTTGAATCTGGCGCACGCTATGGTCAAACGGCCGCGGCTGATGCTGCTGGACGAACCAACAGCGTCTCTGGATAATAAGACTAAAGTTTTAGTAAAGGATATTCTGCAGCAGTTAAAAGAAGAAAAGACCAGTATGCTGGGAATTTTTCATGATCTGGAATTTATGGAAGGCGTTTGTGATAAGGTCTTCAATATGTCCGAAGGGAGTTTTGCCTGATGCGCGGTGATCTGCACTTACATTCTGCATATTCTGACGGCAGCGCTACGGTGATTGAACTGATCCAGCAGGCGGTGAGCAAGGGGCTGACTCATATCGCCATTACCGACCATGACCGGGTGCCGCGCTGCGGTGATATTCCGCCGGTCACTGCTTTGAAGGTGATGCCTGGAATCGAGATTTCGGCCTATGATTTTCAAAAGCAGCGGAAGGCGCATATTTTAGGTTATGCCATGCGTGACACGAGATCAGTGACGGCCTTCTGCCGTCCGCTGCTGGAACGCAGGCAGGCTAATAGCCTGCGTCAGATCGCACTTCTGGCAGAGCATGGTTTTCGTATCCGTCCTCAGAATTTTGTGAAACGGGCCGGACACGTTATTTACAAACAGCATCTTATGGAATATTTGGTGGCGACGGAGCAGGTAGAAGAAATGTTTGGCACTTTTTATCATGAAACATTTAAAAACGGCGGTTATTGTGATTTCGATATTGAGTACCTGGATGCTGCCGCTGCCGTGCGTGTGATTACAGAAGCCGGAGGATTGGCAGTATTGGCCCATCCGGGGCAGCAGCAAAATCTTGAGCTTGTGCCTGAACTGGTCGGGTATGGCTTAAAGGGTATTGAGCTGGAACACCGTAAAAATACAGAGGCTGATAAAGAAGCTATCAGACAGATGGCTGGTCAATACGGCTTATTTCTTACCGGCGGCAGCGATTACCACGGCACACTGGAGGATGGCAGCAGTGAGCTTGGTTCCTGCCTGGCGACGGAAAACGCGCTGCGGATAATATTTAATAATAACAGTGATAAATAAAAAGAACGCATTATCCAATGCGTTCTTTTTATCATTTATGCTGTTGTTTACGTTCTTTACGTTTGGCACGCTTTTCTTCTTCCTCTTTTTTTGCGGCTGCACGTTTTTGATAACCCAGATAAAAAAAATACAGGAAAGCCGGTACGCCGACTGCGAAAAAACCTATCCAGCGGTTGCCTAAAAAATATTCTGTCGCCATACCGGCGGCAAAGGTTGCGAGAACTACATAAAGCATAGCGTTGCTCCTTTATAGTTTAAATAAATTTAAAAGCTTTTCACTGACGATGATATTGTTATGGGGCACTTTCTGCCAGTTGAACAACGGAAGCAGTTCTTTGGCACTGACTGGTTCAGGTGCCGGCAGCAGTCCGGCCAGGAAGGCAAGGAGGCCGATGAGCGGATGAGGACTGACAAAATGCTGACGGAGAAAGCCGAGATCCAGATCACGGTCGCGTTTGGAAAGACGTCTGCCATCTGCAGCCATCAGCAGTGGTACATGAATAAAAGCCGGTGGGGTAAAGCCCAGCAGCTGGTACAGATAAAGCTGCTGCGGTGTGGAACTGAGCAGGTCGCAGCCGCGGACAATTTCCGTGATGCCCATCAGGGCATCGTCGACGACCACTGCCAGTTGATAGGCGTAAACACCGTCGCTGCGCCGCAGGATGATATCGCCGCATTCAGCAGCCAGGTTCTGCGTATACGGACCATAATGTCCGTCGATAAAGCTGACAGCAGTATCAGGAAGCCGCAGCCGCTGTGCCGGGTCTTTGGTGCGGGCTTTGGCAGCAGTCTGTTCGGCTGTCAAATGGCGGCAGGTACCGGCGTATAGAATGCGTCCGTCACTTAGATGCGGTGCCTGGGCGGCGTGCAGCTCAGCCCGGTTGCAAAAGCAGGGGTAAGTCAGTCCCAGTTTTTGCAGCTGTGCAAAATAGGCGGCATAGATGTCAAAACGGCGGCTTTGATAATAGGGTGCATCTTTTCCGCCGGCGCTGCCTCCGGTATCCCATTCCAGGCCCAGCCAGTGCAGATCATCTTCTAAAAGCATGTCGCTGCCGGCAGGGCAGCGGGGCTTGTCAAGGTCTTCGATACGCAGTGTGATGGTTCCGCCCTGTTTTTTTGCTGACAGCCAGGCCAGCAGGGCGCAGAAAACATTGCCGAGGTGCATTCTGCCGCTGGGCGTAGGGGCAAAGCGCCCGCAGACGGCTTTTGCCATAAACCGACCGCTCCTTTCAGACTTTTTTATTATTGTATCACGGAGCGGGAGACAAAAAAAGGTTTGCTATAAAATAAACAGCACCTGCTGCTGAACAGGTGCTGTGAAAGTTTATTTAAAGAAAGGCCAGACGATAGGGATAACGATCATGGAAACGATAAAACTTACGAAAATCAAAGGAGTGCCAACTTTAACATAATCCATGAAACGATAGCCGCCAGGTCCTAAAACCAGTGTGTTAGGCGGTGTACCGACAGGAGTGGCATAGGCGCAGGCGATGCCGATGGTGATCGACATGACGACGGCGTGAGGTGAAGCACCTATCTGTTGGGCAATAGCAACTCCGATGGGGCAGAGTAATGTTGCTGTTGCTGTGTTGGACATAAATTGTGTCAAAAAGCTGGATACTAAAAATAACAATGCGGCTACGAATAAGGGTGAAGGCGTGCCGCCGAGCAGATCGACGCAGAATTTAGCCAGCAGTTTGCCGGCACCGGTTTTATCCATGGCGGATGAAACGGAGATCATACCGGCGAACAGGAAGATTGAAACCCAGTCGATGCTGGCATAAGCTTGCTTTTCAGTCAGGCAGCCGGTCAATACGGCGACGAGCGCGCCGATAACAGCCGCCATTTCCAGGGTAATGAATTTCAGGTTCAAAGCCATAACGATGACTACGCCTAAAAGGATCAGACCGGAAATAAGCTGTTTTTGAGGATTGTCATTACTGACGTCAAATTCCTGTTCGATTTCTATATCGGCGGCCGCATTGACTTTAGGAAGAAAACGGTAGCCGATGAACATCATGTACAGGGTGCCGGCGATAGCGATAGGAATACCGACCCAGGCAAATTCAAAAAATCCAAAAGGCCTGAAGCCTGCTTCGACTAAAGCGTTGGAAGCGATCAGGTTCGGCGGTGTACCGATAATAGTGAAGATGCCTCCGAAAGCGATGCCGAATGCCAGCGGCAGCAGCTGCCTGGAAGCCGGAAGCCTGGCAGCGGAGCAGATGCCCAGTACAACAGGCATCAGGCAGGCCGTCGTGCCGGTATTAGACAAAAAACCTGACAGGACAGCGCCGATGATCATGATACCCAGCATCAGGCTTTTTTCGCTGGTCCCGAATACCGAGACTACTTTTTTCCCGATGTTCTGCGCCAGCCCGGTATGGAACATTGCTGCACCGACGACGAACATGCCGGCAAATAGGAGTACTGAAGAATTGGAAAGGCCGGAAAAGACGGCTTTGGGTGTGATGAAGCCTAACAGGCCGCAGGCAACGGCGCCGCCGATCGATGTGACGGCAAGCGGGATCAGTTCGGTAATGAAAAGTAAAGCAATAACAGCAAGCAGTAATAAAAATTGTACGTCCGGGGTCATGATTATCAACTCCTTCTCTCCAGAAAATAACAGTCTTGCTGAAGCTGGCAATAGACAGTACAGCAGGACAATTTATGGGTAAAAAATACCGCAAAGATAATGTGCCGCTTAAAGGTGTATGAGGTTACCTGTTAAAGGACATTATTTTGCGGTTTGCAAACGAAGCTATTTTATTTTCAAAGGATGTACAGCTGACTATAAAGGAATATTTCCGTGACGTTTCGCAGGGCGGGTCTCGCGTTTGCTCTGCAGCATTTGCAGGGCGTTGATGACAGTGGGACGGGTGTTCTGCGGTTCGATGACCAGATCGACCATACCTCGCATCGCAGCCTGATATGGTGTGGCAAAGTTGTCGATGTATTCCTCAGTTTTGGCTTTTACATCAGGGTTGTTTTTGAAAATGATATTAGCTGCACCGGCAGGACCCATTACTGCTACCTCCGCAGTTGGCCAGGCTATGACCTGATCGGCACGGAGGTCCTGTGAGCACATGGCGATGTATGAACCGCCGTAGGCTTTACGGGTAATGACTGTGATCTTGGGTACAGTAGCTTCGGAATAAGCATACAGCATTTTGGCTCCGTGGCGGATAATACCGCCGTATTCCTGATTACAGCCCGGCAGGAACCCGGGAACATCTACCAGATTCAGCAGGGGGATATTGAAGGCATCGCAGAAACGGATAAAGCGTGCCGCTTTATCAGAGGCGTTGATATCAAGGCAGCCTGCCATGATTTTAGGCTGGTTGGCAATGATCCCAACAGTCTGTCCGTCCATACGGGCAAAACAGGTGATGATATTTGCAGCCCAGTATTGTTGTGATTCATAAAATTCGCCGTTGTCAACAATTGATGTGATAACGGTTTTCATATCGTAGGCCTGATTGGAATTGTCCGGCAGCAGGGTATTCAGTCTGGCGTCGATCCGCTGTGGGGCATCTCCTGTGTCGACGACAGGCGCCGCTTCCAGATTATTTGAAGGCAGAAAGCTGAGAAGATAACGGATCTGCCGCAGACAGTCGCTATCATTTTCAGCAGCAAAATGCGCTACGCCGGAAGTACCGTTATGGGTCATGGCGCCGCCTAATTGTTCCTGGGTCACATCTTCGCCGGTGACGGCTTGAACAACTGCTGGGCCGGTGATGAACATTTTAGAGGTGTTTCTGACCATATAAATAAAGTCTGTCAGTGCCGGACTGTAGACTGCGCCGCCGGCTGAAGGTCCCATAATGGCCGAGATCTGCGGGATTACTCCCGAGGCCAGAGTATTATTGAAAAAAATCTTGCCATAGCCGGACATGGCATCGACAGCTTCCTGAATACGTGCGCCGCCGGAATCGTTAAGTCCGACAAGCGGCGCACCCATTTTCAGAGCCAGGTGCTGGACTTTGACGATTTTTGCGGCGTGCATTTCGCCTAAGGAACCGCCTTCGACTGTAAAATCCTGGGCAAAAACGTAGACCAGACGGCCGGAGACAGTACCATAGCCGGTTGTGACGCCTTCGCCGGGCAGCGCCTTTTGGGACTGGCCGAAATCAGTACAGCGGTGTTTGACGAAACGGTCTAATTCAACAAAGGAGTTTTCGTCCAGCAGTGAGGCGATCCTTTCCCGTGCTGTCATTTTACCGGCTGCGTGCTGTTTGGCGATACGTTTTTCCCCGCCTGCCGCTAAAACTACAGCTGTTTTCTGCAGCATTTTTTCTATTTTTACCTGGGTTGACAAGGGAAACACCTCCTGAATGGTTGGCTGTTAAAGCCAGTGTGATTTAAGAGAACTGTTTTACCGGCTGCGGTCAGTGGGTATTGGCGTTGATAAAATCGACGATATTACCGGTAGGAGTACCTGGAGTAAAGACTTCGGCTACACCGGCGGCTTTTAAACCGGGAATATCAGTATCAGGGATAACGCCGCCGCCGATAACCAGTACATCGTTTAAACCTTTGGCCCGCATTAATTCGACCACTTTCGGGAACAGGGTGTTATGTGCTCCGGAAAGCAGGCTCAGGGCGACGACCTTGACATCATCCTGCAGAGCTGCTTCAGCGATTTGTTCCGGGGTCAGCCTGATCCCGGTATAAATAACTTCAAAGCCTGCGTCACGTAAGGCGCGGGCGACGACTTTGGCGCCGCGGTCATGTCCGTCAAGGCCTGGTTTAGCTACTAAAACACGAATTTTCATTTACAACACTCCTCAATAAAATATAGTTTTTTTGATTTAAGCGGCAATAAATATCTGCCTGAGTTTATTTAACCTAATTATATAAGCTGGATATTTGTTTGAAAAATATGGATGTTTGTTAGC
>ERZ1504274.537-NODE-537-length-8519-cov-2.845109_pt1 | contig 8519 bp, 6 predicted proteins | sample MGYA00572325_ERZ1504274 | MGnify/ENA primary metagenome ERZ1504274 (study PRJEB39906, sample SAMEA3182101) | gut metagenome | biome: human; feature: gut; material: Stool; isolation source: human stool | place: Canada | collected 2013-02-12 ... | reverse complement strand
GGGAAGATCTGAAACGCTGAAGAGGTGCTGCCACGGGCGGCACCTCTTCAATTCTATTCGCCTCTTACAGGTGCTAGTTGAAAAGTTATCCACCCTGAAACCGTGCGCCCTTTGTTGTTTCCGTGTCCGAGTTATGGTATACTAATCCAGTATCACGAAATGCAAAGGATGTGGAATGATGGACGCACTGGAACAGGCCCGCCGGGAGATCGACACGGTGGATGCCCAGCTGGCTGCCCTGTTTGAGCGGCGGATGAAGGCGGTGCTCAGCGTGGCGGAATACAAAAAGGCCCATGGCCTGCCCATCTTTGATGCCGCCCGCGAAAAGGTGGTGCTGGACAAGGCCGAAGCGCGGATCGGGGACCCGGCCCTGCGCCCCTATTACCGGGACCATGTGCAGAACATGATGGACGTGGCCAAGCAGTACGAGGCCGAGGTGCTGGGCCGCAACCGCGCCGCCTATCAGGGCGTGGAGGGTGCCTTTGCCCACATCGCGCTTCGGGCGCTCTTTCCCCATGCCGAGGCCGTGAGCTGCCCCACCTGGGATGAGGTGTTCGATGCTGTGGAGAAGGGCGATGCCGCCCACGGCGTGGTGCCTTTTGAAAACAGCCACGCGGGGGATGTGTCGGCGGTGCTGGACCTGTGCTATAACCACCCCGGGCTGTGGGTGGTGGATGTCTACGACCTGCCCATCTCCCAGAACCTGCTGGTGCTGCCCGGCACCCAGCTTTCCGACCTGACCCGTGTGTACAGCCACCAGCAGGCCATTGCCCAGAGCGAGACCTTCCTGAAGCAGTTCGGCCTGCCTGCCACGGCCATGCCCAACACGGCCATGGCGGCAAAGTTTGTGGCGGAGAGCGGCGACCGGACCAAGGCCGCCATTGCCAGCGTGGAAACGGCAGCGCTGTACGGGCTGGAGGTGCTGGTGCCCAGCATCAACACCGATGGCGACAATACCACCCGCTTCATCGTCCTCAGCCGCGAAAAGCCCACGGCGGGCAACCGGTTCTCCCTGCTGTTCACGCTGGACAACAAGCCCGGCAAGCTGGCCGAGGTCATTCAGGTCATCGGTGCCAGCGGCTACGATATGGAGTCCATCAAGAGCCGCCCGCTGCCCCACGTCCCCTTTGATTATTATTTTTACGTCGAGCTGGTGGGAGACCCCGCCGCCGAAAAGACCGCCGCGCTGCTGCGCGAGCTGAATCATGTCTGCCGCACGGTACGGCTGTTAGGAGTGTATACGAAATGAGCGATTTCATCGGGACAAAGCTCACCATGAATCTGGGAGAGCGCAGTTATGATATCATCCTGAAAAACGGTGCACTGGAAAACCTGTACCAGTTTGCCCGGCTGGACCGCAAGGTGGCCGTTGTCACCGACAGCGGTGTGCCTGCCGAGTATGCCCAGCGCGTGGCCGACCAGTGCCGGGAATCCACCATCATCACGGTGCCGCAGGGCGAGGCCAGCAAGAGCTTCAAGATCCTGGAAACGGTGCTCCGGCAGATGCTGGAGTTCAACATGGGCCGCGGCGACCTGGTGGTGGCCGTGGGCGGCGGCGTGGTCGGTGATCTGGCCGGATTTGCCGCTGCCATCTACATGCGGGGCATCGATTTTATCAACTGCCCCACCACCACCCTTTCCATGATCGATTCCTCCATCGGCGGCAAGACCGCCGTGGATCTGGGCGACACCAAAAACATCGTGGGTGCCTTCTGGCAGCCAAAGCTGGTCATCGTGGACCCGGCCACCCTTTCCACCCTGCCCCGCCGCCACTACATCAACGGTCTGGCGGAGGCGGTCAAGGCGGGCCTGCTGGCGGACCCCGAGCTGTTCGCCATCTTTGAAAAGGGCGATATCGACACCCAAATCAGCGAGATCATCTACCGCAGCCTGCGGTTCAAGAAGAACGTTGTGGAGCAGGATGAGACCGAGCGCGGGATGCGCAAGGCCCTGAACTTCGGCCACACCATCGGCCACGGCATCGAGGCTGTCAAGGGCATCAAGGGCCGCCGCACCGTGGGCCTTTACCACGGCGAATGCGTGGCGTTGGGGATGCTGCCCATGATCGAATCCAAGGCACTGCAGAAGCGGGTGCGGGCGGTCTACCGCCGCATTGGCCTGCCCACCCGCACCACCTATAACAAGGAAAAGGTGCTGGCCGAGATGCTGCACGATAAAAAGGCCCAGGGCGGCCAGATCACGGTGATCAAGGTGCCGGGTCTGGGCTGCTGGCGGGCCGAGACCATCCCCGTGGAGGGCCTGCGCCCCCTGCTGGGTGTGGAGGAGTAAGCCATGAAAAACACCTTTGGCAGCGACCTTTCGCTGACCATTTTTGGCGAGAGCCACGGCAGGGCTGTCGGCGCGGTGCTGGACGGCATGGCGGCGGGCGTGCCCGTGGAGGAAGCCTTTCTTGCTGCCTGCATGGACAAGCGCCGTGCCCGGGGCGACGGCCTTTCCACCCCCCGTGTGGAGGGAGATGCGGTGCAGTTTTTGTCCGGCGTGGTCAACGGCCGCACCACCGGCACCGCCATTGCCCTGATGATCGAAAACCAGAACACCCGCAGCGGCGACTATGCCAAAACGGCTGACCTGCTGCGGCCCGGCCACGCGGATTACACCGCCTACGCCAAGTACCACGGCTATCAGGATGCCCGGGGCGGCGGCCACTTTTCAGGCCGCGTCACCGCCGCGCTGGTGGCGGGCGGCGCTTTGGTGCTGGGAGCCCTGAACCGGGCCGGGATCGAGATCGTGACGCACATCGGGCGGTGTGCCGGGATCAGCGATACCCCCTTTGCGCTGGACAATCCCGCCGCGCTGGCGGCGCAGGCCGAGGCACTGCTGAACAAGTCCGAGGGCTTTGCCCTGCTGGACGGCCGTGTGGAGGAATCCATGAAAGCTGCCATCCGTGCCGCCGGTGCCGAGGGCGACAGCGTGGGCGGCGTGCTGGAGACCGCCATTCTGGGCTTGCCCGCAGGCGTGGGCGAACCCTATTTCGACAGCGTGGAGAGCAAGCTCGCTCACCTGGCCTTCTCCATCCCGGCGGTCAAGGGCATCGAGTTCGGTTCCGGCTTCGGCTTTGCGGACCAGAAGGGCTCGGAGGCCAACGATGCCTTCCGGATGCAGGGGGAGCGCATCGTCACCGCCACCAACCACAATGCGGGCCTGAACGGCGGCATCTCCAACGGAATGCCCGTGGTGTTCCGCACGGCGGTCAAGCCTACCCCCAGCATCTACAAAACGCAGGACACGGTGGATTATATCGCAAAGAAGGACGCAGAGCTGTCCATTCAGGGCCGCCACGACCCCTGCATCGTGCCCCGGGCCGCCATTGTGCAGACCTGCGCCGCCGCGCTGGCCGTGGGCGATCTGCTCACCGCAAAATACGGCATGGCCTGGATGGAGGACCCCACCGGCTACCGCAAGGAGGTGCTGTAAATGGAATACGGACTCATCGGCGGGCGGCTGGGCCACTCCTACTCCAAGGTCATCCACGAGATGCTCTGCGGCTACCGGTACGACCTGTGCCCCCTGCCCACGGAAGAGGAAGTCCGGGCCTTTCTGACCCGGCGGCAGTTCAGGGCCATCAATGTCACCATCCCCTATAAGCTGGTGGTCATGGAGTACTGCTCCTACATCGACCCCCACGCCAAGGCCATCAACGCCGTGAACACCATCGTCAACAGGAACGGCCTGCTCTACGGCTACAACACCGATTACCCCGGCTTCTCCTACCTGTGCGATGCACACGGGGTGGAGTTCAAGGACAGGACCGTGCTCATTCTGGGCACCGGCGGCACCCACAACACCACCTGGGCCGTGGCCCATGACCGGGGCGCGAAACAGATCTATACCGTCAGCCGCCATCCCGACCCCGAAAAGGGAGAGCTGACTTATGCTCAGGCCCTGACCACCGGGGCGCAGATCATCATCAACACCACGCCGGTGGGCATGTACCCCAATGTGGGCGTGAGCGCCCTGGATATCACCTCCATGCCCGGGCTGGAAGCCGTGATCGATGTCATCTATAATCCCGATAAGACCGAGCTCATCCTCCAGGCCGAGGAGCTGGGCGTGCCCGTTGCCGTCGGCGGTCTGGAAATGCTGGTGGCGCAGGCTGTATATGCGGCAGAATTTTTCCTCGACCGCAAGTTTGAGGATGCCGGTGCCGAGATCGCCCGTGTGACCAGCGAACTGCGGCGGGAACAGCTGAACATTGCCCTCATCGGGATGCCCTCCTCGGGCAAATCCACCCTGGGCCGCGCTCTGGCGGAACGGCTGGGCAAGCGGTTCGTGGATCTGGACGAGGAGATCGACAAGGCCGCCGGCCGGAGCATCCCGGACATTTTTGCCGCTGAGGGGGAGGCAGGCTTCCGGAAGCTGGAGGCCGCGCAGACCGCCCGCTTTGCCAGGGAGAACCGGCAGGTCATCTCCTGCGGCGGCGGCGTGGTCAAAGACCCGGCAAACCTCCGGGCGCTCCACGCCAACGGCATTGTGCTCTTTATCGACCGGCCGCTGGAAGATCTGCTGGTGGGCGGCGGAAGGCCCCTTTCCACCAGCCCCGAGGCCCTGAAAACCATGGAAGCCCAGCGCCGCCCGCTCTATCTGGCGGCAGCGGATGCTGTGATCCCCAACAAGACCACCCCTGCGGATGCCGTGACGGCGGCAATGGAGGCGCTGGATGAAATTTTTAGTCATTAACGGTCCCAACCTCAACCTGACCCAGTTCACGGAGCCGGGCATGGAGGGGCAGATCGATTTTAATACACTGCTGGATTATATCGAGGCGGGCTGTGCCCAGATGGATGTTCAGGTGGACTTTTTTCAGTCCAACCACGAGGGTGACCTCATCGATGAGATCCAGTCGGCGGCAGGCCGGGCCGATGGCATCATCCTCAACCCGGGCGGCTACGCCTATTACAGCGTGGCCATTCTGGAAGCGCTGCAGGTGTGCGGCGTGCCCGCCGTGGAAGTGATGCTGGCCGACCCCAGCGGCAAGGAGCCCTTCCGCAGCGTGGATGTGGTCTCCTTTGGCTGTCAGGGCCGCTTTGCAGGCGAGGGGGTCAGCGGATATCTCCATGCCTGCGCCTACCTTGTGCAGCTGCTCCGGCTGGATGGCGGTGCGCAGACGCACTTGGTGCAGTAACAACCCTCTCAGTCTCGCATTCGCTCGCCAGCTCCCCCGAAGGGGGAGCCCTTGGCAAGTAGGGCAGGCTGTGCAGCAAAACTGAAAGCATAGAGACAAAACAGAAGGGAAAAGAAACAAGATGATCATTTCGACCAAAAAAGGCACCCCCAAGGAAGAGCTGGAAAAGATCGTAGACAAATTCGAGAAGCAGGGCCTGGATGTGACCCTGATCACCGGCAAGGATTACAATGTGTTCGGTCTGGTGGGCGATACCACCAAGATCGATGAGCGCGACGTGCTGGCCAACCCCTGGATCGACAACGTCACCCGCGTGTCCGCTCCCTATAAGCGGGCCAACCGCCTGTTCCACCCCGCCGATTCCATCATTGACTGCGGCGGCGTGAAGATCGGCAGGGGCGAGAAGATCGCCGTGATGGCAGGCCCCTGCAGCATCGAGGGCGAGGAGCAGGCACTGCGCATTGCCAACGGTGTAAAGGCAGGCGGTGCAAGCCTGTTCCGCGGCGGCGCTTATAAGCCCCGCACCTCTCCCTACTCCTTCCAGGGTCTGGAGACCGAGGGCATCCTCGATATGGTCAAGGCACGGGAGGCCACCGGAATGCCCATCGTGTCCGAGCTGATGAGCGAGGACCGGATCCCGGAGTTTGAGGAATATGTGGACGTGGTGCAGATCGGTGCCCGCAACATGCAGAATTTCCAGCTGCTCAAGGCCGTGGGTAAGATGCACAAGCCTGTTCTGCTCAAGCGCGGCCTGTGCAACACCATCGAGGAGTGGATCATGTCCGCAGAGTATATCATGGCCGGCGGCAACGAGCAGGTCATTCTCTGCGAGCGGGGTATCCGCACCTTTGAGAAGTACACCCGCAACACCCTCGACCTCTCCGCTGTGCCCATCATCCACGAAAAGACCCATCTGCCCATCATCGTGGACCCCAGCCACGCCACCGGCAAGGCCAATCTGGTTGAGCCGATGATGATCGCCGCTGTGGCCGCCGGTGCCGACGGTCTGGAGGTGGAAGTCCACTATGATCCCCGCCACGCATGGAGCGATGGCGCACAGTGCCTGACCCCGGATGCCTTTGCACAGGCCATGGCAAAGTGCCGTCAGGTCGCATGGGCCATTGGCCGGGATATGTAAGATGGATGTGGTGGTAAAACGCGCCCGCGCAGTGGCGGGCAGGATCGCCGCGCCGCCCAGCAAAAGCATGGCTCACCGGGCGGTGCTCTGCGCGGCGCTGGCAAAGGGGACCTCCCATCTCCATCATCTTGCTTTCAGCAAGGATATCTCCGCCACGCTGGGCGCGGCGGGCCGACTGTGCGCCCGTGTCACCACCGGTGAAAACGACGCGGTGGTGGAGGGGCTGGGCCGTTTTCTGCCGGTTGATGCCCCCGTGGACTGCTGTGAGAGCGGCAGTACCCTGCGCTTCCTCATCCCACTGGCCAGCCTGACCGGGCAGGAAGTGACTTTTACGGGCCGTGGGCGGCTGATGGAGCGGCCCCAGTCGGTCTACAAAACGCTGTATCAGCAGCAGGGCCTGCGTTTTGAGCAGGGCGCGGACCGCCTGACTGTGGAAGGTGCCCTGACCCCGGGCGAATACGAGCTGGCGGGCAACGTGTCCAGCCAGTTCATCAGCGGGCTGCTGTTTGCCCTGCCCCTGCTGCCCGGGGACAGCCAGCTGCACCTTATTCCCCCCGTGGAGAGCCGCAGCTACATCGATATGACCCGCGCGGTGCAGCACGCCTTTGGCGTGGAGAGCCGCTGGCTGGGTGAAAATACGCTGGAAATTCCCGGCGGGCAGCACTATCTTCCCGGTGATTACACCGTGGAGGGCGATTACAGCCAGGCGGCTTTTCCTGCCGTGCTGGGCGCTGTGACCGGCGGTGTGGCCATCACCGGCCTGTCTGAGGAGACCTTGCAGGGCGATGCCGCCATTCTGGAGATCCTCCGGCGGTGCGGTGCAAGATTTACCCGCACCGGGCAGGGCGTGGTGTTTGAAAAGGCCCCGCTCCACGGAACGGACATCGACCTTGCCGACTGCCCCGACCTGGGCCCCGTGCTGATGGTGCTGGGCCTGCTGTGTGAGGGAACCACGGTCATCCGCAACGCCGAGCGTCTCCGCATCAAGGAGAGTGACCGCATCGAGGCCATGGAGACCGAGTTGCGGGCCTGCGGCGGGCAGCTGGAGAGCGAGGGCGGCACCATTACCATCCATGGCTGTGCCGGGGCGCTCCATGCCCCGGAGCAGCCGCTTTCCGGCCACAACGACCACCGCGTGGTGATGAGCCTTGCGGTGCTGGCGCTGGCCGCCGGGCTGGCCCTGCCCATCAGCGGGGCCGAGGCCGTTGCCAAGAGCTGGCCGGATTTTCTGGAAGCCATCAAGCCTTTGGGCGCGGAGGTGGAACATGTTGGATAAATCAAAGCGCTATCTCATTGTGGGTCTGGGCCTGCTGGGCGGCAAGTACGCCTTGGAGCTGAGCAGGGCCGGGTTCCATGTGGACGGCATCAACCGCAGCGAGGGCCATCTGCAGTATGCCCTCGACCACGGCTATATCGCCAGCGGCAAGACCCACGATTTTGAGGATCTGGTGCGTCAGGCCGATCATATCATCTTTGGCTTGTACCCCACGGCCCTGATCGAGTGGTTCCGGACCTATGGCCACCTGCTGAAGGAGGGCTGCATCTTTACCGATGTGTCGGGCGTAAAGACCGGTCTGGTGGAGCCCATTCAGGCCATGTGCAGGCCGGGTGTGGAGTTCATTGCCAGCCACCCCATGGCGGGCCGTGAGACCTCCAGCGTGGAGCACGCCGCTGAGGTGAATTTTGCCCCGGCCAACTTCATTGTGACCCCCACGGAAAAGAACACCCCGGAGGCCGTTCAGTGGGCCAGGGAGCTGGCCGAGGTGCTGGGCTTCAAGCATATCTGCACCCTGACCGTGCAGGAGCATGACAGGATGATCGGCTATGTCAGCCAGCTCTGCCATGCCATCGCCGTCAGCCTGATGTGCGCCAACGACAATACCTCGCTGTGCGAGTACACTGGAGATTCCTTCCGGGACCTGACCCGCATTGCACGCATCAACGATAAGATGTGGGCGGAGCTGTTCCTCTGGAACAAGGAAAACCTCATCTCCGAGATCGACCAGTTCAGCGGGGCGCTGAACGAGATGCGCAACGCCCTTGTGGCCGATGACCGGGAAAAGCTGGAGGAGATGTTCCGCCTGTCCACCCAGCGCCGCGCGGCGTTCGACAAAAAACTGCCCGAATAAACCGGAGGTGCTCCCATGCCCAAGCAGGAAGGCCAGAAATCCAAGCTTTTGACCCTTTTGCGTATTCTGGAACAAAAGACCGACGAAGAACACCTGCTCAATGTACCGC
>ERZ1504274.535-NODE-535-length-8561-cov-3.566306_pt1 | contig 8561 bp, 9 predicted proteins | sample MGYA00572325_ERZ1504274 | MGnify/ENA primary metagenome ERZ1504274 (study PRJEB39906, sample SAMEA3182101) | gut metagenome | biome: human; feature: gut; material: Stool; isolation source: human stool | place: Canada | collected 2013-02-12 ... | reverse complement strand
TTGATAATCTGGACGAGGTATTGAAAGCGCTGGAAATAATGACCGCCTCTTATGGATATGCGTGGAGTCCCAAGCGTGTCACCCTTTCTTCAGTGGGATTGAAGAAGGGCTTGCAGCGTTTTATTGGGGAATCGGACTGCCATCTGGCTATCAGCCTTCATTCGCCGATACCTTTGCAACGTCGCGAGCTGATGCCGGCAGAGAAGGCCTTCTCCATCACGGAGATTGTTGAATTGTTAAGAAACTATGATTTTAGCAAACAGCGCAGACTATCTTTTGAATATATTGTTTTCAAAGGAGTGAATGACTCGTTACCGTATGCAAAGGAACTTCTGAAGCTGCTACGCGGGCTGGACTGCCGGATTAACCTGATTCGTTTTCATGCCATACCTGGAGTGAATCTTGAAGGGGCTGATATGGAAACCATGACTGCGTTCCGTGATTATCTGACTTCGCACGGTCTGTTTACCACTATACGGTCATCGCGTGGAGAGGATATATTTGCCGCTTGTGGCATGTTGTCCACTGCCAAGCAGGAGGAGAATAAAGAAGAATTAATATAAATTATTAACTTAGGTAGGGAGGATATTACGCATTCTTCGTAGCTTTGTGAAAAACTAAAATGATAGAGATATGAGAAAGCACTTGTTTTATTTAAGTATGGTTCTCGTACTGACACTTTTTTCCGCTTGCGGTGGTGGTAAAAAGGGTGTGTTTACTCCGACCTCCAGTGGTCGTGCGTATGAAGTTCTGGTAGTGGTGGAGCCCGGCTTGTGGGAACGTCCTGCCGGTAGGGCGCTTTTCGATGTGCTTGATTCTGATGTTCCGGGGCTTCCCCAGTCAGAACGTTCATTCCGAATCATGTATACTGCCCCTTCCAATTATGATGCCACTTTAAAACTGATTCGTAATATCATTATTGTCGATGTGAACAAGGACCTCTATACCCAGCCTAAATTCAAGTATGCAAGGAATGTATATGCTGCTCCTCAGTCTATTCTCACTATTCAGGCACCGGACGAGGCTTCGTTCGAGAAATTTGTGGAGGAGAATAGGCAGGTAATCATCGATTTCTTTACCCATGCGGAAATGAATCGTCAGATTTCAGTATTGAAGGACAAGCATAGCGACTATATAGCAACGAAGGTGAAAAGCCAGTTCGATTGCGATGTATGGGTGCCGGGCGAACTGACATCTACCAAGGAGGGTGAGAACTTCTTCTGGGCAGGTACGAATGCAGCTACCGGCGACCAGAACTTTGTAATCTACTCTTATCCTTATACGGATAAGGATACGTTTACTAAAGAATATTTTGTTCATAAACGCGATTCCGTGATGAAGGTTAATATCCCTGGTGCCCGTGAAGGCATGTATATGTCGACGGATTCTCTGATGACCGATGTACGCCCCATCAGTGTGCAGGGAGACTATGCACTGGAGGCCCGCGGCTTGTGGCGCATAAAGGGTGACTTCATGGGCGGTCCGTTCGTATCGCATGTACGTTTGGACAAGGCCAATCAGCGTATTATCGTATCTGAAATATTTATTTATTCACCTGATAAAATGAAACGTAATCTGGTACGTCAGATGGAGGCTTCGCTCTATACCTTGAAACTGCCCGGCAGCAAGCAGGAAGGTGCGGAAATTCCGGTAGGCGTAACCTCAAAAGATACTACTAATAATAAGTAATAAAAATGGAAGACAACAAAATAAGAGTCGGCATTACACAAGGCGACATTAATGGTGTAGGGTATGAAGTGATTTTAAAGACGTTTGCAGACCCGGTGATGCTGGAATTGTGCACGCCGATTATCTACGGTTCGCCTAAAGTGGCAGCTTATCATCCTAAATCATTGGACTTGCCTACCAACTTCAGTATCGTCAACTCCGCCTCCGAAGCGGTTCCCAATCGCTTGAGTGTAGTGAACTGTACGGATGATGAAGTAAAGGTTGAGTTCTCTAAACCTGACGTTGAAGCTGGTAAAGCTGCACTTGGTGCACTGGAAAAAGCCATTGAGGAATATAAGGAGGGAATGATAGACGTGATTGTCACAGCTCCCATCAACAAGCATACCATCCAGTCGGAGGAGTTTGCCTTCCCCGGACATACGGAGTATATAGAGCAAAAATTGGGAGATGGCGAGAAGGCCCTTATGATTCTGATGAAAGATGACTTCCGGGTAGCATTGGTGACCGGACATATTCCCGTTAAAGAGATAGCCGGAAGCATCACCAAAGAACTGATACAAGAAAAACTGAAGATATTCAACCGCTCCTTGAAGCAGGATTTTGCTATCAGCGCACCGCGTATTGCAGTGCTTTCGCTGAATCCGCATGCAGGAGACGGCGGATTGCTGGGAACTGAAGAGCAGGAGATTATCATTCCGGCCATCAACGAAATGGCTGCTAAGGGTATGCTTTGCTATGGTCCTTATCCGGCAGACGGGTTTATGGGCTCAGATAACTTTACCCATTTTGATGGTATCCTGGCCATGTATCACGACCAGGGGCTGGCACCGTTCAAGGCATTGGCTATGGACGAGGGCGTGAACTATACTGCCGGCTTGCCGGTGATACGCACTTCGCCTGCTCATGGCACGGCCTACGATATTGCCGGGAAAGGAATCGCCTCTGAAGATTCATTCCGGCAGGCTATCTATGTGGCAATAGATGTGTTCCGTAACCGCCAGCGTGAGAAAGAGGCACATGCAAATCCGCTGCGCAAGCAATATTACGAGAAACGTGACGATAGCGACAAACTGAAACTCGATAGTGTAGAAGAAGATTTGTAGAATGACAAAAGCGGAAATACAACAAGTAAAATTACGTTTCGGCATTATCGGCAACAATGAAGCGCTGATGCGTGCCATTGATATCGCTATCCAGGTAGCGCCCACCGACTTGTCTGTACTGATTACCGGAGAGAGTGGTGTGGGAAAGGAGAGCTTTCCGCAGATAATACACCAGTACAGCCGGCGCAAGCATGGACAGTACATTGCCGTGAACTGTGGAGCCATTCCCGAAGGGACGATTGACTCGGAACTGTTCGGTCATGAGAAGGGCGCATTTACCGGGGCTATCGGCGAACGGAAGGGGTATTTCGGTGAGGCCAACGGCGGAACAATCTTCCTTGATGAAGTCGGCGAATTGCCTTTGCCTACCCAGGCACGCTTGTTGCGTGTGCTCGAGAGCGGTGAATTCATCAAAGTAGGTTCTTCTAAGGTGGAAAAGACCGATGTGCGTATTGTTGCCGCTACCAATGTAAACTTGACACAAGCCATTGCTGACGGACGTTTTCGTGAAGACTTGTATTACCGTTTGAACACAGTTCCTATTCAGGTCCCTCCATTGCGCGAACGCGGTGAAGACGTGGTGCTGCTGTTCCGAAAGTTTGCTTCGGACTTTGCAGAAAAGTACCGTATGCCTGCCATTCAGCTGACGGAAGACGGCAAGCAAGTGTTGCTGGGCTACTCATGGCCGGGTAATGTGCGCCAGTTGAAGAATATCACCGAGCAGATATCCATCATTGAGACCAATCGTGAAATCAATGCATCCATACTGAAGGGCTATCTGCCTGAGCAGAACAATATGCAGCGCCTGCCTGCCTTGTTTGGAGTGAAGGAGGACAAGAGCTTCGGGAGTGAACGGGAAATTCTCTACCAGGTTCTGTTTGATATGCGCCAGGATGTAACGGACTTGAAAAAGTTGGTGCATGAGATTATGGCTGAAAGGGGAACGGTAGCCAATCCGGCGGTTGCCACATCGGCCTACTATACGCCGGCTACTCCGGCGGTGGTACCTCCGGTAACATCCAGTGTCCCCACCATTATACATCCTTCGGTAAAGCCGGTTACTCCGGTGGACGATGATTTCCAGGATACGGAAGAATATGTGGAGGAGTCACTCTCCCTGGATGAAGTGGAGAAAGAAATGATACGTAAGGCGCTTGAAAAACATCACGGCAAGCGTAAGAGTGCGGCTCAGGATTTGAATATCTCTGAGCGTACGTTATACAGAAAGATAAAAGAATATGGATTGGATTAAAAAAGCGGCATTTGCTTCCTTGTTGGTAAGCTTGTTATTTCTGGTGAATTCATGTAGTATGAAGTTGGGACTTGCTCCGATAAGCTCTATCGACTATACAAAGGTAAAAACGATTTCCATTGCCGATTTCCAGAACCGGGCAGAGTATGTATATGCACCGCTGGCAACAGAATTTAACCAGAAAATGAAGGATATGTTCATTCAGCAGACTCGCCTGCAACTGGTGAATTCCGGAGGAGACCTGGAAATAGACGGAGAAATAACCGGCTACAATCAATATAATGAATCGGTGGATGCCAGCGGCTACTCTTCGAAGGTGAAGGTGACGCTGACTGTCAACGTGCGCTACACCAATAACACGAACCATGAGGAGGACTTTGAACAGCAGTTCTCGGCTTTCCAGACCTATGATTCCTCAAAATTGCTGACCGAAGTGCAGGACCAGCTGATAACCTTGATGGTGAAAGACATTGCCGAACAGATTTTCAATGCAACTGTAGCTAACTGGTAAACTCATGACGCCTACCCATTTGCAACAATGGATTCAGCATCCCGAGACGCTGAATAGGGATACTTTGTACGAGCTTCGCACATTGGTGGCACGCTATCCTTATTTCCAGTCGCTCCGTTTGCTCTATCTGAAAAACCTCTATCTGCTGCACGACATCAACTTTGGCGCGGAGTTGCGCAAGGCTGTGTTGTATGTGGCAGACCGTCGTGTGCTGTTTTACTTTATAGAGGGTGACCGCTATACTTTGAAATCCCGGAAGGTCTCGTCGCTGTTTTCCGGCGATTTGGAGAAAGAGCCGAGTGTGGACCGTACCCTTTCCTTGATTGACGCATTTCTGGCTACTGTTCCCGAAGAGCATTCACAGCATACGGAGCTGGATTATGCGGTGGATTATACGGCCTATTTAATGCAGGAAGAACCCGGTGTGGATGCAGAAGATGAGTCGGAAGTGCCTAAACTGCGTGGGCATGAATTGATAGATGACTTTATCCAAAAGAGTGAGTCTTCGGATGCCTCGGATACGAGAAGGGAGTTTCTTGTAGAGAAGGAGGAAGAGACTGAAGAAGAGGAAGAACCCTCAGTATCGCCGGTAACGGAAGAGTTGGACGATAGCTGTTTTACGGAAACTTTAGCCAAAATCTATATAAAACAGCACCGATATGACAAGGCGCTTGAAATTATTAAAAAATTAAGTTTGAATTATCCAAAAAAAAATGCTTACTTTGCAGACCAAATCAGATTTTTGGAGAAATTGATTATTAACGCTAAATCAAAATAACAAAATGTATTTATTATTAGTTATCTTAATGCTGATTGCATCTGTGCTGATGTGCTTCATTGTATTGATTCAAAATTCTAAAGGAGGTGGTCTGGCATCAGGCTTTTCATCATCCAACCAAATTATGGGTGTGCGCAAGACTACGGACTTTTTGGAAAAAGCAACCTGGACTCTGGCAGCTGTCATGGTAGTCTTCAGTATTGTTTCTGCTTACACTATTCCTTCTTCCACAGGCAAGGGCGGTGATGTGATTCTGGAACAGGCGCAACAAGAAGAAAAAACTAATCCTTATAACATGCCCGTAGGTACAGAAGCTCCGCAATCGGAGGCCCCTGCAGCTACAACTCCGGCTGAAGCTCCTGCTCCTGCAGCAGAATAAGATAAGGATATTGCGGATGACTCCCGCTTGGAAAAATAAGAGAAAGGTTGATACTGAAAAGGTGTCAGCCTTTTTTCGTTTTGATGAAGTATTTATTTACCTTTGTCAGCAATTTATGCAATCTGATTAATAAATTGAAATCCAAATAGTACAATGACAGAACAACTCAAACTTAAATTGAATGATTCCAAGGCTACCCGTTGGGGGGCATTGGTGATTGTTGCCTTCACGATGATGGCAGCTTATTATGTAAACGACGTGGTAGCACCGTTGAAGACAATGTTGGATTCTTTACCGGTGGTTATAGTTTTCTGAATGTTTTTTTCCTGATGTTGATTTGGGGAGGATTAATCCTCGACCGCTTTGGTATCCGTTTCACCGGAAAGCTGGCAACTATCCTGATGGTAGGTGGTACAGCACTTGAATACTATGCAATGACGGGACTTGCCGGTGCCGACGCGACTTTATTCGGAATCAATGAAATATTTGGCTATAAAACGGGTGTGTTTGTTGCTTTTGCCGGTTATTCCATTTTTGGAGTAGGAGCGGAGGTCGCCGGTATTACAGTTTCCAAAATCATAGCCAAGTGGTTTAAGGGGAAAGAGCTTGCCACGGCTATGGGGGTACAAGTTGCTTTAGCACGTATCGGTTCGCAAGCCGGTTATGCCGTAGCCATTCCTTTGGCCCGTGCTTTCGGTATTTCCACACCGGTGTTGTTGGGTTTGGTTCTGTTGTTGGGCGGTATGATTGCTTTCTTCATTTTTGCAGTGATGGACAAGAAGCTGGACAAACAGATGGAAGCTGCTGCCATTGCTGCCGGTACGGAAGATGAGGAAGAGAAGTTCTCTTTTAAGGATGTGAAGAATATTCTGGTCAATCCCGGTTTCTGGCTGATAGCATTGCTGTGTGTATTGTTCTACTCTTGTGTATTCCCATTCCAGAAGTTTGCTTCCGAGTTGATGATTATCAAATACGGTATCAATGAGAATGTGGCCGGTACATTTGCCGGACTTCCGGCATTGGGAGCGCTGATTCTGACTCCGGTCTTTGGTGGTTTCATTGACAAGCGGGGCAAGTCCGCATCTATCATGCTGCTGGGCTCGGCCATGCTGATATGTGTGCATTTCATTTATGCTATTCCCGATATAAACTATTGGCTGGTAGCTATTGTGCTGATGATAATTTTGGGTATCGCTTTCTCGCTGGTACCTTCTGCCATGTGGCCGGCTGTGGCCAAGATATTCCCGGTAAGCCAGTTGGGTACGGCATACGCATTGATTTTCTTTATCCAGAATATCGGTCTTTGGGGTATTCCTACATTGATAGGGTGGGTGCTTGATGCCTATTGTATATCCGGCAAGAAACCAGATGGAACGAATATGTATGACTATACGGTGCCTATGTGCATTTTTACCAGTATTGCCTGCTTGTCCCTTATAGTGGCTCTACTGCTGAAGAAGGCAGACAAGAAGTATGGTTATAAGCTGGAAGAGCCTAATATTCAGAAATAATAGGAAAAGCGGATACCGTATGATGGAAATACCCGAAGGAAAAGTAAGTCTGTTGGACGCTGTTCCGGTCCGCTGTGGACATATAACAACCGAATGGGAAGGTGAGTGCGCCGTACTCGCCTACCCACGGTTTAAATACGAATGGATGCGTCGTTTTTTATTGCCGAAGGGGATGTCTCCTGACATCCATGTGAGGCTGGAAGAACACGGTACAGCTGTCTGGAATCTGATAGATGGACATCGTACCGTGCGCGAAATCATCTCTCTACTTGCCAGGCACTTTGGGGAGGAAGAGAATTATATTCCCCGGGTCACCGCCTACGTAATGCAGTTGCGTAAGGATGGATTTATCCAGTTGACAATCCGGAATTAGAATTCCTTTATTCCCTATCCACTTTTATCAATCCTCCCGTTGCCGTATCAAACAGCACTTTGATGGTAGAATTCTTGTTGAACAGTACCGGTGCGAGGTATTCTACGGTGCCGAATTGGGTAATGGGAAGTTGGTCGTCAAACAATTTCTTATTGTTATACATCAATGTCACTTGTGCCTTGCCCGGAAGGTTATAGGCTACACCGTCCACTTTCTTTTTGCCTTCCTCGGTGGCAGATACATCGGGACTTTTGAGGTCGGTGACGCTGATATAATACGGTTCACCGGCAAGGTCATTATTGGCCACCACTCCCAGCTTTCGGGAAAAACGGAAAGCCACCTCATCTTTCATCTCTTTAGGCGTCAGCCGGATGGTGAATGTCTTGGGTTCTTTCTTTATTTTGCCCGAGAACATTTCCGTCATAGCCGTTTCCTGCTGGTTCAGATTGTCAAGCATCAGCTTGAGTTGGGCGCCGTCCTTGGGCATATTGTCTGCTTCGCCGCGCAGGAGGGCATTCTTGCTTTCGCGGATGCTGTATATTTCCTTAGCCACCAGCTCGGCCATCTTGGCACTGGAGTTGGACATCAGTATTTCTTCCGTCAGAAAACTGCGTGGGTCAATGCTGCTTTCGGTGGCTTTGGCTTCGGGCGTCTTGGCAGCAGGCTTGCCGCTGAACGGAATGTTGATGGAGCGGACAATTCCGTCTTCGGTAAGCTCCATAAGGGGTGCTACGGTCTTGTCTTTCATCTTCACGAAATAGACGTTGTCCTTATCCGGTACACCGGCTATGCGGGTTTCTATCTTATCCAGTGTCCAGAACTCCTCGGGTTCGGCAGACACGTTGTTGAGACGCAGATAGCGGTCGGCATATCTGCAAAATTCTCCGGGAGTGTAGGTATGCTTGGTGGCTTGCAATACGATTTCTATTTCTGTTTTGGGTAACATATAAGTCACTCCGTAGTCT
>ERZ1504274.470-NODE-470-length-9640-cov-3.126448_pt1 | contig 9640 bp, 8 predicted proteins | sample MGYA00572325_ERZ1504274 | MGnify/ENA primary metagenome ERZ1504274 (study PRJEB39906, sample SAMEA3182101) | gut metagenome | biome: human; feature: gut; material: Stool; isolation source: human stool | place: Canada | collected 2013-02-12 ... | reverse complement strand
TTCCTGCCAGTTTACTGATATTACCGCCGGCAGATTTCCAGGCCGCAATAAAAGCGTCTTTATCATATTTCCAAGATTTCTCAAGCGTCCGGTCACCAGGCAGCTTGATATTATCGGATTCGATGATCGCGCCGGGAGTATGGAAGAAAGCCTGTTCGATAACGCCCTGCAGCTGTTTGATATTACCTGGCCAGCTGCAGCCTGTCAAAAGATTCAGCGCTTCCGGCGACAAACGTTTCGGCGGCAGATTATGCTGCGCCGACATTTCAGCCAGAATATGGGAAGCGATGACTTCAATATCTTTCACACGCTCGCGCAGAGGCGGAACGCGCATTGTCGTATCCAATACCAGTTCATATAAGGATTTTGAGAAAAGCCCCTTATCAGACAAACGTTTTAAATTAGAATCGCAGGCAGCGATCACACGTACATTTAACTTCTTGCGAACACCGGTTTCACGGTTTACCAAACCATTTTTCAAGGCATCAGCCAGCTTATCACCCATTTCCACAGGCAGCTTTTCGACCTCGTCCAGGAAAAGTGTGCCACCCAGTGCCAGCTCCAGTTTACCGGCCATTGGCTGACGGTCACCGTCTACACTGCCGAAAAATTCTTCTTCCAACGCCTCGATCGGCGCATTCGAACACTTCACAACGATCAACGGCGCAGCCGCACGCGGACTGGCCTGGTGGATACCATGGGCCAAACGCTGCTTACCGGTACCCGGCTCGCCCTGAAGCAGAATATTATTATCGCTGCGGGCGATACGCGAAGCCTTATGCTGCAAAGCCAAAAATTCGCTGGTCTCGCCCACCATGCTGTACAGACTGTAGCGGGAGCTGTAGCCGGTAGCATGGGCAATCGTAGTTTTCAGGTCTTCGATCGACATCGACATCACCAGCGCGCTTTCGACCTCACTGCCAACTTTGATCGGCATAACCGTAGTAATATCTTCATAGGTACGGTCCTGCGTAATCCAGGTGATCTCACGACGATGTGTCGGTACACCCTGCAGAGCTTTTTTGATGGGGATATGCTCATAATTCAAAAAGACGTCTTCCAGGTTCTGTTTGCCGTCCAGACGTTTCTGTGCATTATTATTACAGTATTTCAGCTGCTCGTCCTGACCGATCCAGTACACGGCCACCGGCAGTTCATTCATCATCAGCTGATAAATGCTCCAGTATTCCAGCATGGAAAGATGCTGTTCGATAGAATATTTCATCGTCAAAAGCAGCGACAGCAGCAGGTCATAAGGCAGATCGTTCTGATCCAGCGAAAAGAAGGAAATAATGTAGCGGATCTTGCCGTTGACACAGATCGGCGCGCTGCAGGCATCTCCGGAATGACTGTCTTTGATCCACATTTCCGGCCCAAACATTAAAAACGGTACATTATGCTCACGCGCAATACTGATGCTCGAGGTACCTACGTCCTCTTCCAGCACGCGCATTCCCTGAATATCTTCGATCACTCTCTGAAAAAAGGGCAGTGCATAATTTTTGATCACATAACCGTCTTCATCGATCAGCAGCATGCTCAGATTATGAATATTGAAATGCTGTTTGCTTTGTTCATACAACCCGTCGACATACTTTACAATAAACTCATGGGTCTTCTGATGTTCAACGATCTCCTCACGGCTCAGTTTATTGAGCTTAGGCATCGTTTCATGGGGCAGTTTCAACGCACGGCAGCGTTGCCAGGACTCGGCCACCCAGGGATGGACGTTCGGATCGATGACACCGTCTTCCATAAACTTACGATAATAGGAAGCCAGTTTTTCCTTGTTACGTTTTTCACGGATCATTATTCAGACCCCTCCTTGATTTCATCAAATATCATAAAAGCACCTGTTGACTATTACACTTCACCGTTATCGACAAGAATACGGCGGGCCCCGTAATAATGAGATTTCCAATAAGTATTGTCCAGCGAATCGAGTACTACGCCGCGAGACGTCGACGCATTCCAGAACATGCCTTTACCGGCATAAATACCAACATGGGATGCGCCCGGCTCATAAGTCGAGAAAAAGACCAGATCGCCTTCCTTCAGCTGGTTTTTAAGGACAAAAACACCCTCTAAGACCTGCACATCCGCAGTACGCGGCAGCTGCGCCCTGTGTTTGCCAAAAACATACTGCACGTAGGCCGAGCAGTCAAAGCCTTTAGGCGTTGTCCCGCCGAATTTATAAGGAGTACCTTGATATTTAGAAGCCGTTTTCACGACATCCCTGCCCTTGACATTGGTGATTCCTTCCTTTTTAAAGGCTTCCCAGGTGACCTTTTTATAGGTTTTATCGTCCAGGCGCCCATTCGCTTTCAGTTTATGCTTTTTCTGAAAGTTTTTCAAACTGTCGGCAGTTGCTTTACTGAACTTACCGTCGGTACGGTCAGCAGCATACCCCAAAGTTTTCAGCTTCTGCTGAGTGACCATGATTTTCCAGTCCTTGTCACCCTCTTTAAAGGTTTTGGCAAAAGCTGCGGCAGGCAGCAGACAGATTATCAGCACAAAGGTCAGCAATGCGGTCATTTTCCTCATTACCATCGATCCCCTTCCTTGCACACTCAATATCTCGTATTGTTATAAACGTCCCAGTCCTTGATCTTACCCAATTCGGAAGCGCTCCAGGCAATCTCGCCCAGCAGCCTCTCCTTGTCTTTCGGCAGGGTCCCTGCCAGCTGAACATAATTAGAAACATGGTTACTGCGGAAAATGCACGGATGATCTTCCGGCAGTTCGACAGCAGCTAAAATACTATACAATTCTTCCATTAAACCCTGTGGTGGCAGCGGTTCAAATTCTCCGCGTTCAAACTGATCCAGCAGCTCGCTGCCGCGGTACAGCATCAAACACAACGCGCTCAGCATCGTCGGCTTGATAGCATTGATCGCTTTGGCAGTTTCCGCCGCATGGCGCTTGCTGCCTGGTTTGCCCGCCAGGCCCAGAATAATCATCATCGACAGCTTCATGCCTGCCGCAATAACCTTCCGGCCTGCTTCAACAGCCTCTTCGCCGCTGACGCCTTTCTTCACGGCCTGCAAGGTAATGTCATCACCTGTCTCCATGCCGTAATAAAGCAGCTTCAAACCTGCTTCGCGCAGCTCGACCAGCTCTTCATGCGATTTACGCAGGATATCCTTTGGAGCGGAATAAGCCGCTACCCTCTGGAGCTTCGGAAAAGTTTTATATAACGCGTCTAAAATTTTTAAAAGACGCGGCGTCGACAGTACCAAAGCGTCACCGTCGGCTAAAAACACTCTGCGAACCGAATTTCTGCCGTGAACGGCAGCAGCCTCGATCTGTCTGGCGACCTCGTCCTCAGTCAGTACCTGAAACGGCACGCCTCTGTACATATTACAGTAAGTACATTTGTTATGTGCGCAGCCGCGGGTCACACGCAGGATAAAACTGCGGGCTTCACTGGGCGGACGGAAGACAGGAGTGTCATAAGAGTCAAAAAACATGTATACCTCCCGGTATCCTAAATTGTACCGGCAGTATCAAAAATACTCAACTTGATGACTGCCAGGATTACAGTAAAGCGATTTTAAGTTCGTAATAAGCAACTTATAATACACTTTACGATACCTATTATAACTTATTTTACAGTATTCCGCAGTAGTTTTTCGTGAATTTTTTGAGAAAATATGGCTAAAGTGTAAAATAAATCTGCTTTTTTTGTTAAATTTATAGCAAATATTCAGTGTATTATCAGGAAAAATGCACTTTTTTCAGGTACTTCACATTTTTTGTAGACAATCGTTTTTCTCTGCATTGTATTTACAACAAATATAGTTGACTTGCATTTTATTACATTCTTTACTATTTTTCTGATACCTGGCAATATTACTTGAAAATGTTGCTGAAACAATTGCTATTTCTGCAGTTACGCCTTATAATATATGTTAAATCTTTATTAGTATACACTATTTGTTTTTAACGAGGTGACAACATGTTTTCCCGTCTACATACCTTTATAGGCGGCACTCATATCGATGCTGCTAAAAATTTAACTGCGGAACTGCCGATCGAGGCTATCCCCGCACCCGAGAAAGTCGTGCTGCCGCTCTCGATGCATATCGGAGCTCCTGCCAAACCATTGGTACAGCCTGGCGAAAAGGTATATCTTGGACAAAAGATCGCCGAAGCCCAGGGAGCAGTCAGCAGCAATATCCATGCCAGTGTCAGCGGCATGGTCGTTGGCAGCGAAAGACGCTTTCTTCCCAACGGCACCGTCGCGGCCTGTATGGTCATCAAAAATGACGGCCAGGACACGCTCGACCCCACGATCACACCGCGTGAAAGCGGCCTGGTACTTCCGCCTGATGAGATCAGACAGCTTCTGGCAGAAAAAGGGATCGTCGGTATGGGCGGCGCAACCTTCCCGACGCATGTTAAATACGCGCCGCAGAGCAGCGGCCGCATCATTGACACAGTTATTCTAAACGGTATCGAATGTGAGCCCTTTATTACCGCCGACTACCGCATCCTTATCGAACATGCTGATGAGGTCATTCGCGGCCTGAAATATTTTCTGAAAGCCTCTTTAGCCAACAAAGGCATCATTGCCATCGAAGATAATAAACCACGGGCTATCGAGCTTTTTAATCAGCTTACTGCTGACGATCCTAATATCAGCGTCGTTGTCTGTCCCGAAAAATATCCTCAGGGCAGCGAACGCCATTTGATCTATGCCGTTACCGGCCGCGTTGTCCCTGAAAGGGCTCTGCCCTCGGCTGTCGGCGTGATCGTAGATAATGTAGCCACCGCAATGCAGGCGGCTCTGGCAGTTAAAGACGACCTGCCCTGTTATGAGCGTATCGTCACTGTCAGCGGCAACGCCGTTCACAAACCGGGTAATTATCGTGTCCGCATCGGGACACTTTACAGCCACCTTGTCGAGCAGGGCGCCCAGGGGCTGAAAAACGCGCCGGCCCGCATCATTTCCGGCGGACCGATGATGGGTTTCTCCCTGCATTCGCTGGACTTCCCAGTTCTCAAGGGCACTGGCGGGCTGCTGCTTTTTGATCACCAGTCTGAACTGGCCAAGCTGCCGCCTGAAAATCCCTGTGTCCGCTGCGGCAAATGTGTCGATACCTGTCCGATGTTTTTAGAACCGACCCAGCTCTTCAAAGCAGTCAAACGCCGTGATTGGCCGACAGCTTTGGCTGGTCACGTCGGTACCTGCATCGAATGCGGCTCCTGCGCCTATAACTGCCCGGCCAATATCCCTTTAGTCCAGTATATCCGCATGGGCAAACAGTTTATTCTTACTGACGGCTTCGGCGGTCATAACCCTTACTACAAAAAATAAGTATCTTATGCACGCATAGAAAGGAAGACTCTTATGGAACCGGTCAAAGCTCCCGCGCCTTTAGTCATTATATCGTCGTCGCCATATATCCACTGCGGCAGCACTATCAGCGCCGCTATGCGCGATGTTTTACTGTCACTTCTGCCGGCACTGGCCGCCGCTGTTTACTTTTTCGGCTGGCCGGCGCTCAGCGTTATCCTTACCTGCTGCCTCTCGGCCGTCATCTGCGAAGCGTTATGTCAGAAGCTCATGCAGAGGCCGATTACCGTCGGTGACGGCAGCGCTCTTTTAACCGGCCTGCTGCTGGCATTTTGCCTGCCGCCCGAATTATCACTTGGTCTGGCCGCCTTCGGCAGCTTCTGTGCTGTCGTTATCGGTAAGCAGGTCTTTGGCGGCTTGGGCAGCAATATCTTTAACCCTGCCCACTTAGGCCGCGCCATCCTGCTCGCTTCCTTTCCGGCACAAATGACGACCTGGACCATGCCCTGGAGCACCGCCGCTGCAGAAGCAGTTACTAAAGCCACACCGTATACCGACGCCGTCAGCAGCGCGACGCCGCTGGCAGCTCTGCGCCTGGCAGAAAGCGCCTGGCAGCACGGGCTTAATGTCGACCTGCCCTCACTGAGCGCACTGTTTTGGGGTAATGTCGGCGGTTCCTTAGGTGAAACCTGTGTCCCGGCGCTGCTTTTAGGCGGAATTTATCTGCTCTGGCGCGGTCACATCGACTGGCGTATCCCTGCAGGTTATATCGGCACGGTTGTCGTTATTACTGCTATTTACGGCTGGCTGCGCGAATATCCGGCCTGGTTTGCCATTTATCATCTGCTTTCCGGCGGACTGATCATCGGCGCCTTTTTTATGGCTACTGACTGGGTCACCAGCCCGATCACAAAAAAAGGCCGGCTGATCTACGCGCTCGGCCTTGGCATCCTTACAGCACTGATCCGCCTGCGCGGCGGTTATGTAGAAGGCGTCTGCTATTCGATCCTGATCATGAACATGGTCACTCCTTTGATTGACCGTTATGTAACTAACGTCCCCTTCGGAGGAGGTGCCCGTCATGAGTAAAGATATTCTGCGGCTGGCGGCTATCCTGCTCGTTATCTGCGGCATTGCCGCAGCCTGCGTTGGTACTGCCAACGACCAGACAACACCTTTGATCGAAGCCCGCAAAGCAGAAGCTGTCCGCGAAGGTTATAAGCAAGTACTGCCAGCCGCCGGTCAGCTTACTGATGCACCGGCAGCAGAAAAAAATATCGTCGCTGTCAAACGTTCTGAAACAAATGGCCAGACCAACGGCTATATCTACACAGTCAACCCGGACGGCTACAGCGGTAAAGTAGTTATCATGCTGGGTATCGAATATCCCAGCGCCCGCATCAGCGGTGTGAAAATCCTGCAGCAAAATGAAACTCCCGGTCTGGGAGCAAAATGCACAGAACCGGCTTTTATCGACCAATTTTTGGGTAAGGATCTCAGCCATGATCTGACTGTCAGTAAAAATGCTTCCCAATCGCAGGAGATCCAGGCTATTACTGCTTCGACCATCACCTCCAAAGCAGTGGTCAAAGGCATCAATTCTGCCCGCAAACATTATCAGGAACATTTCGGCGTGAGTAAAGCTGCCGCAAGGAAAGGAGTGTAACCATGCTGCCAGAATTTACAAAAGGTATTATCAGGGAAAATCCGCTTTTTGTTCAGCTTTTAGGCGTTTGCCCGGCCCTGGCGACCACTTCTTCTTTAACTAATGCTCTTGGCATGGGCGCGGCTTTTACTGCGGTTCTGATCGGTTCTAACCTGATTATTTCCGCACTGAAAAAATTTATCCCCGCCAACATCAGGATACCAGCCTATATCGTCGTCATCGCCTCTCTGGTTACCGTGACCGAAATGCTGATGAATGCTTATGTGCCGGCGATCTATGAATCTTTAGGTATTTTTATTCCGCTGATCGTCGTTAACTGTATCATTCTAGGACGGGCCGAAGCTTTCGCTTCTAAAAACGGCCTGTGGCTTTCCTTTCAGGACGCTGTCGGTATGGGTATCGGCTTTACGCTTGCTCTCAGCGCTATCGGCGCCTGCCGTGAATTTTTCGGAGCCGGTACCCTGCTCGGACATGCCGTAGCACTGCCTGGAACGCAGCCCGTACTGCTGCTGATCCTGCCTGCCGGCGCCTTTCTGACCATGGGGCTGCTGTTTGGGGCACTCAACTATATCAAAGCCAGGCGGGAGGTAAACCATGGACAGTAATTTCGCCATTATCTTTTCTGCAGTTTTTATTTCCAATATCGTTTTATCACAATTCCTGGGCATCTGTTCCTTTCTGGGTGTTTCCAAAAGCCTGCGTAACGCGCTGGGGATGAGCGCTGCCGTTGCCTTCGTTATGGTACTGGCTTCACTGATCTCCTGGCTGGTTTATTATCTGTTCCTGGCTCCCTATGACCTGACCTATTTAAAGACTATCGTCTTTATTCTGGCGATCGCGTCTTTAGTGCAGCTGGTAGAAATGTTCATCAAGAAAATGCTGCCGGCACTGCATAAAAGCATGGGCGTATTTCTGCCGCTCATAACTACTAACTGTGCTATTTTAGGCGTTGCCCTTATCAATATCCAAAAAAACTATACACTCTGGCAAAGTCTGCTTAACGCTGTCAGCACCGCTGTCGGTTATACTCTGGCTTTGGTACTGTTTTCCTGCATCCGCGAACGGCTGGAAGACAGCGACGCTCCGGAATGTATGAAAAACCTGCCCCTTGCCCTGATCACGGCCAGCTGTATGTCGATCGCTATCATGGGCTTTGCCGGCATACACTAAAAGGAGAACACCATGTGGAAATCTGTTGCTTTAGTAGCAGGCCTGGGCGGCATGTTCGGCGCTATTCTCGCTGTGGCAGGCCGCAAGCTGGCCGTACATACCGATCCCCGTATCGAAGAGATCACCAATCTGCTGCCAGGCGCCAACTGCGGCTCCTGCGGTTATCCCGGCTGCGGCGGACTGGCTGAAGCCATCGTTGCCGGACGCGACGGTGTTTCACCCTGTTTGGCCTGCTCGCCTGATTCTAAAAAGAAAATAGCGCGCATCATGGGCTTTACCGGCGATATACCTTTATCGCCCGACCTGCGTAAGGTCGCCCGCGTCGCCTGCAACGGCTGCAAAGAAAATGCGCCCAAGCTGTACAATTATACCGGCATCAAAGACTGCCACCTGGTAGCCAAATACTACGGCGGACCGGGCAAGTGTAACTTTGGCTGTCTTGGTTTTGGTTCCTGCGTAAAAATGTGTCCCTTTCATGCCATTTCCATGAGCGAAAACGGTCTGCCTGTTATCGACTATGGTAAATGCAGCGGCTGCGGTATCTGCGCGCGGCAATGCCCGCAGATGGTATTGTATATTACCAGCGCCAGCACTAAGATCCATCTAAAATGCAATAACCGCGACAAAGGGAAAGCCGCTATGGTAGACTGCAGCGTTTCCTGCATCAGCTGCGGCATGTGCGCAAAAGTCTGCCCCGTGCAGGCCATTACCATGCGCGAAGATGCCAACGGCAGTCTGCCGGTTATCGACCACAGTAAATGTATAGAATGCGGCCTTTGTGTTCAGAAATGTCCGCGTCATTGCCTGCATAAATTAGATCCCATTACTACCGAACACGAGCACGGCACCGTTGCTACGAATAAAAAAAGCAACTGCACATCCTGCCCGCTCGGAGAAAGCTGCGGCCAGAAACAATGAAAAGTTACTGCAAAAAATATCTGCTCTTTCTGATACTGCTTTTAACATTCAGCATCAGCGGCTGCGGCGAAGAAGAACAGACCAAAGTCACCGACACCCGCTTTTCTATGGATACCTTCGTCAAAATAGACGCCTACAGCGATAAACCCGGAGAAGCCCGCTTGGCTATAGACGACGCGATGCAGACCTTCCAAAAAACAGCCCAGGTCACGGACCGTTTTAACGACGGCGGCCCCGGTTCCTTATACGAAGCCAACAGCAAAGCTGCAGCGGCCCCGGTTACGCTGGCTCCACAGCTTGCCGGACTGCTGAACTATCTGGACCATCAACCGGATGCGCAGCTCGATATTGCCATCGCTCCTGTCGTTGACCTCTGGCAGCTGGCCCGCAGCCAGAACAGACTGCCCGCTCCGGAAAAACTACAGGAATCCTTACGCCATACAGGTAAAGACAAATATCATTTTGACGCTGCCGCACAAACACTAAGCTACAATGATCCTGACGTCAAACTTGACCTGGGTTCTGTCGCTAAAGGTTATGCCGTTGACGCGGCGGCGGCAACGCTGAAAAAACATTCTGGTATTACC
>ERZ1504274.433-NODE-433-length-10694-cov-2.818686_pt1 | contig 10694 bp, 8 predicted proteins | sample MGYA00572325_ERZ1504274 | MGnify/ENA primary metagenome ERZ1504274 (study PRJEB39906, sample SAMEA3182101) | gut metagenome | biome: human; feature: gut; material: Stool; isolation source: human stool | place: Canada | collected 2013-02-12 ... | reverse complement strand
AACTGCTTGAAATTTACTTCTGATCGTCCACGGGAGGAAACATGGTGGCGAATGCCGCCAGCTTATCCTCTGTGACCTCATAATACCGTTTATCCTTGTTCAGCGTGGTGATCTCCTGCATTTCTGCATCGGTCAGCGCAAAATCGAACACATCGAAGTTGTCGTGGATGTGGGCCGGGTTCTTGGAGCCGGGAATGACCACATTGCCTGCCTGAATGTGCCAGCGCAGAATAATTTGCACGTTGCTCTTGCCGTACTTTGTTGCAAGGCGGGTGAACAACGGCTCTTCCAGCAGGCCCTTGTCAGCGTGGCCCAGCGGATACCATGCCTGAATCACCATGCCATTCTCGGCGAGGAAGGCTTTCAGTTCTTTCTGCTGGGCGTAGGGGTGAACTTCGGTCTGGAGGATGGTGGGCTTGACTTCGCAGATGCTCAGAATTTCTTTGATCTGCTCCTCGTTGAAGTTGGACAGACCGATGGCACGGACTTTGCCCTCCTTGTAAGCCTTTTCCATCAGGCGATAACCGGCAACGTAATCACCGGCAGGCTGGTGAATGAGCAGCAGGTCGATGTAGGGGGTGTCCAGACGGGCAAGTGTCTTGTCCACAGCATCGGCATCGGTGTAGAAGCTGGGCCACAGTTTGGTTTCGAGGAAAATCTCCTCCCGCTGCAAGCCGGACTTCTTCATGGCGCGGCCCACGGCTTTTTCGTTGCAGTAGGCGTTGGCGGTGTCGATCAAGCGGTAGCCGTTCTGCAAGGCGCTGACGCAGGAGGCCTCTGCCTCGTCCGGGGTCAAAAGAAATGTGCCAATACCGGCCATGGGCATTTTCACGCCGTTATTGAGCGTTGCGTATTCCATAAAAGATTCCTCCTTAAATGTTCTTTCCAAGTTTCGTGGCTTCGTTTTTATTGGTCGCCATGCCGCCGTAGGTCATGCCATGCTCCTTATTTCAGTTTTTGATATTCTTCTTCACTCACTGGTTCACACCACTGACTGCGGCGGTTTTCTCCGGGTACTTCCACAGCCAGATGGGAGAACCAGCTGTCCGGCGCAGCGCCGTGCCAGTGCTTTACACCGGGCATAATGTTGATCACATCGCCGGGGTGCAGCTCCTGCGGCTCTTTGCCCCATTCCTGATAGTAGCCCCGGCCTGCCACGCAGACGAGGATCTGCCCGCCGCCCTTGTGGATATGCCAGTTGTTGCGGCAGCCGGGTTCAAAGGTCACATTGAAGATTTTGACCTGCTCCGTGGAGACTCGCGCAAGATAGCTCGCAGCGTGCGTCAGGATTTCCGCAATTTCACTGCGGGTGATTCCGTTTTCCTTGGCCATTTGCAGATGATGTCCGAAAGAGGTATCCGTCAGCCCCTGCGCCATCAGTGCTGTCACGGTGATGAGGGAACGGTCGCGTGCAGAAAGCTCGCTTTCCCGGCTCCAAACCTCACCGAAAAGAACATCATCATTGAGCTGCGCGAACTTCGGCGCAAATTCACCAAGCACATCTCTGCCTGCTGTAATTTTCTTCATGGTCACTTGCACTCCTTCAAAATTTCGTAAATCTCGTCATGGCTCAGCTTCTTGCAGCAGCCGCCGGTCAGCACGGTGGAATCGGCCACAGCCTTGAGGTCGGTGTCGGCAGGGAGGCCCAGTTCTGCAAAGGTGGTGGGCATCCCGATCTCCTTGATGAAGGCCGCCAGAGCCTCCACGCCAGCCTGTGCCAGTTTCAGCTCGGATTTGCCCGCTGGGTCGATGCCCCAGACGTTCTGTGCAAAGCGGGCGAACCGTGCAGTGTTGGCCGGGAGCAGGTGACGGTACAGTACCGGGTGAATGACCGCCAGACCAGCACCGTGGTTGCAGTTGGTGTAGGCACCCAGCTGATGCTCGATCATGTGACACTGGAAGTCAGTGACCTTGCCGATTTTCAGGATGCCGTTTTCGGCCATAGCCGAAGCCCATGCCAGCTCGCTGCGGGCCTCGTAGTTGTCCTTGTCGGTCAACAGGACGCGGATGTTGCGGATGACGCTGCGCATGACGGCTTCGTTGATGTCATCGGAGAGGTTGTTCTCGTCCGGCTTGCCGAAGTAAGTTTCCATCGCGTGGCTCAGGGTGTCGAACGCACCGGAAATGACCTGCTTCATGGGAACGGACAACGTGTAGGTGGGGTCGAGGAAAGCAAAGTCGGCCTGTGCACCCCACAGGGCCCCCTTTATCTTCTTTTCCTCATGGGTGATGACCGCGCCGTTGTTCATCTCGGAGCCGGTACCGAACACCGTGACGATGGTGCCCAGCGGGATGAACTCAGTGGGACGAGTATGCTTGGTGTTTTCCAGCTCCCACAAATCTTCGTCCACCTTGGCCTGTGCGGACACCACCTTGCAGCAGTCGGACACGGAACCGCCGCCCACGGCAAGGATCAAATCCACATGGTTCTCACGGGCCAGCTTTGCACCCTCCTGCACCTTGGCGTAAGTGGGATTGGGCATGATGCCGGGAAACTCTACGATGCGCTTACCCTCGGCGTTCAGAATACCGACGATTTCATCATAGATACCATTGTGCTTGATAGAACCGCTGCCGTAGGCCAGCATCACGGTATCGCCGTAGTGCTCCAGCAGACAGCCCAGATATTCCTTCACGCCACCCTTGCCGAAATAAACCTTGGTCTTGTTTTCAAACAGAAAATTGTTCATAGCCGTTACGCTCCTTTATATAAAACTGGGAAATCAGACGTTTTTGCCCATCTCGTAGGCTTCCTTCATGGCCGGGGAGGACATCCCCTCGCCGGGCCGATATACGCCGGTGCCGTAGATGACCCCCTTTTCCTTGGCACCATTCAGGCAGGCGGTAAAGCCCCGGAAACACTCCAAGGTGCAGGCCATGGCAGCACGGTTATCGTCCGCGCAGGTCATGATGAAATAGAACTCCTTGTTCGGAATGTTCGTCCACCGGGCAAGGCTGCGGTCGATGATGATCTTCATCTGTGCATCAATGGAGTAGAAGTACACTGGGCTTGCCATCACGATAACATCTGCCGCCTGCATTGCGTCCAGAATTTCGCTCATGTCATCGTTCAGGGCACACTTGCCGACGTGGTCACGGCAGTAATAGCAGGCATTGCAGGGCACAATCTTCTTGCTGCGCACGAAGATCTTTTGCACTTCGTTGCCGCTCTCCTGCGCACCACGCATAAACTCACTGCACAGCAGGTCGGAGTTGCCGTCCTTGCGGGGACTGCCGGACAAAATCAAGACTTTCTTCATCGGTCGTTCCTCCTTTGAGATACTCTCTTTTTCTGGTTCCAGTATAGCGCAAGTCTGCATTTCCCGGAATCTCCACTTTGTTCACTTGTTTGAACTCAAAGGTTCAAACAACCCGCTTGACCCCCTGATTGTAACACTTAGAGTCAGCTTTAGGTCAAGTGCATCTTTTGTAAAAAGAAAAAGCCACTGCATGATTTCTCATGCAGCAGCTTCTCGTTGCAGTGGCGTATCAGCGATACAATTCCTTGCTGGCTATTTTAGCCGCATCCAGAAAACGCTGAACGGCAGGCGTTGGATTCGGGGAGTGCAGGATACCATAGGGGATGCCGTAATCCCAATCTACTGGAATCACTTTCAGCAATGGGTGGACATTGGCCCAGCCCGGAATTGCCAGCAGCACATCGTTGGTGTTTTCGCAGCGGTTGAAGATATCCATGCTGTAAAATTCAAAATCCACGATATTTACTTGTGGATGGTGCTGCCATAAATCATCCCGCAGTTCATCTACATAGTGGCTCCATCCACGGTGCATCAGCAGTAGATTTTCGCCGTACAGGTCTGTGATCTGCAAGCGGTCTTTTGCCGCAAGTTTATGATGGATGGAAACCGCGCAGTAAAACGGCCTGCGAACCAGTTCCAGACCGGCACATTTGCGCAGATGCAGCATCGTTTCATCAAAGATGCCGCCTACTACATCAATGTTCGTGCCGAGGTTCGCCAGAATTTCCCGTGCATTTTCCGGGGTGTTTTCAAAAGGCACAATCTGGAATTTGATGTCCGGGCAGATGGTCTGCACTTTCGACCACAGTTCCATGAGCAGCTGGGCAGGTGTCATGGGAGAGGAACCAATGCGGATGACGTTGGAATCCTCCTGCATTGCGTTCCGGGCACGAATGACAGAATCATGGCAGTATTGAATGATGTACTTGGCATCCTGATACATGGAACGGCCTGCTTTGGTCAGTGTTAGTCCCCGGCGAGTACGCTCGAACAGCCTGACACCAAGGGAATCTTCCAATAGGTTGATCTGCTTGATGATGGCCGTTGGCGTGATGTAGCTTTCCTCTGCCGCCTTGTTGAAGCTGCCTGCATCCGCCACACGGATGAAGGTTTCCAGCTGATGATTGTACATGAAAACACCTGCCCTTCGGAGATTTTTATAAGAATAGGATAACATCCGATTGTGTTAAAATCAAGAAGTGTTCCAGCGAGATAAGCGGTATGCGATTGTAGCAAACAGGGCATTCGTCTATGCGACAATAAAGCAAAAAGCTCTAGGCTTAACCCCTCTTCTTTGCGTATTTTTCTGATCTGTTCTCCAACAAGGGATGCTAGTTCGGCTGGTTCAGATTCAGGCTGATCTTTCGCTTTTTTCACAGAGAACACCTCATTTGCGGGCAATCATCAGATGCCACGGAACGTAAAGGTGAACTCCACAGGCTTGGTTACATCAGGAATATACTCCGGGTGGACATTGGCACCCCAGCTGTCATCACCGCCGACGCCCATCTGCTCACCGATGGCACGAATCACCGTGTAATGGACCGGGGGCAGCTCGTAGGGATGCTTGGCACTCTCCATTTCATGGGGAGTGTAGGGCAGTGCAGAGAAGAACATGGGCTTTGCGGCATCTGCGGTAAACAGCAGCCCGCGACCCTTGCGGTCCACTACCTTTGCCCAGCGCACAGCGGTCTTTGCACCGCACTCCTGCGGCACAAGGTACTGTGCCATGTTGTCTGCGACTTTGTTCTGGTAAATGCCCAGCTTGGCACCATGCTGACGATCCCAGTAGGTCTCCGCAGGGCCGTTTCCGTACCACTCCACCGTGTCGTAGTCAGCGTCGATCTTGAACAGTACGCCGAACTCCGGCATTGCTGCAAGTCCTTCCACCGGGTCATAGTGCAGGGTGGTCTGGATGCGGCCATCACCGAACACACGGTACTGCAGGCTGCACTCTGCTGCGGGGCTGGTCTGCAGGTTATAGAGATAGGTCACGACCACGCTGTCGGCTTCCACCTCGCAGGTGGGGTTCTGGAGGATGGTGCCGCCATGAACAGACGGGATTTCCTTGCCGATGCCCTTGGCGGTAGCGTACAGGCTTGCCAGCTTCCACTGACCGCGAACGCCGCCCATGTTGTTGCCGCAGTCGTTGTCGGTGGGAGCGCGCCAGAAGTTGGGCCGGGGAATCTCCTGAATCATCTCCTTGCCAGCATAGCGGTAGGAAGTCAGACCGCCGTTCAGATCGGAGAACAAAACATCGAAATTCTCACCCCGGACACCGATGTTGTGTGTACCGTGCGTAACGGTAAATGGCGTGACCTTCTTGCTGGGAATGGAACGAACCACAGCGATCACACCCTGTCCAAAGGCGACTTCATGGCCCTTCTTTGCCCAGCTGGTGTCCTCCTTCAAACGGAAGCTGATGGTCACTGCATATTCACCGGGGAGCGCAGGAACCATAAACGGCAGCGGGAAGCTGGAACGCTCTTCGGGAGCAACATCAATATTGGTCAGTTCCTGCTGCTGATACAGCTTTCCATCACGATGCAGCAGTGCAACGCAGTCGAAAGCATCCGTAGAGGTGAACAGGTTCTTGTTCCAGACTTCAAAGCCAGAGTTGTCGATGGAAATAGCGATGTTCTGATAGCAGAACTTGACCTCCTGCATCTTGGGAGAAGGAGCACGGTCACCACCGTAGGCAATGCCGTTTCCGCTGAAATTATAGTCGGTAGGACGCTCACCGAAGTCGCCGCCGTAGGCTTGGAACCACTTGCCGTAGCGGTCTTTTTTCCAGATGGACTGGTCGATGTAATCCCAGATGAAGCCGCCCTGATAGCCGCAGTCCTTCTGGTCGGCAAGTTCCGTGTACTTGTGCAAAGCACCGTTGGAGTTGCCCATAGCATGAGAGTATTCGCACTCGATATAAGGCCGCTTATCGCCCTGTGCCAGATACTCTTTAATGTCCTTGACCGTGCTGTACATATGGCTCTCGATATCGGTGGTTTCGAGAAAGCGGGGATCGTTGACCACACCTTCGTAATGCACCAGACGGGTGTCATCAAAGCGGCGGACCATCTCTGCCATCTGGAGCAGGGTCTCACCGCCAAACGATTCGTTGCCCAGAGACCAGATCAGAACAGCAGGATGATTTTTGTCACGCTGGTAAGTGGAATTCATGCGGTCAAACAAGACGGCTTTCCACTCCGGCTTATCATTGGGCAAAACGCCCTCGATGCCGCGAATGCCAGCCTGATGGATGTCCCATGTGCCATGGGATTCCAGATTGTTCTCTGCGATCAGATACAGACCATACTCATCGCACAGGTCGTACAGCGCATCCTGATTCTGGTAATGGCTGGTGCGGATGGCATTGATGTTGTTCTGCTTCATGGTGATGATGTCCCGAAGCAGTTCCTCATGGGTGTGTACGCCCACAGCACGACCCGTAATGGAGCTGAACTCATGACGGTTGGCACCCTTGAACACGATGCGCTTGCCGTTGAGCAGCATCCGATTGTTCTTCAGCTCGAACTTGCGGAAACCGACTTTCTGCCCGGTCACCTCTACCAGATGGCCTGCATCGTCCAGCAGCTCGATTTCCAGTTCATACAGAGCCGGGTCCTCTGCACTCCACAGGTGGGGGTTCTCCACCGCATGGCTGAACAGAACAGAGCCGCCGTTCAGTGCGATTTTTTCGGAGAACACTTCCAGTTCACTGCGGCGCAGGGTCAGACGGGCTGCGCCCTTACCCTCCACCTGCAATGCAACTTCCAGCGTGGAATGAGTAAAATCATTCCCGGCAAACAGCGTTTTGACGGATATATCTTCCAGATGCACGGTGGGGATGGCGTACAGCCACACGCTGCGGAAGATGCCGGAGAAGCGGAAGAAGTCCTGATCTTCGCACCAGCTGGAGGAAGTCCACTTGAACACCTGCACAGCAAGTTTGTTCACGCCCGGCTGGAGATAGGGAGTCAGATCGAATGCGTGTGCGGAGAAGCTGTCCTCGGTGTAACCCACATAAGACCCGTTCAGCCAAAGAGCCATGCCGCTTTCCACACCCTCGAACTCGATGTGGACGGGCTTGCCCTGCATGGATTCCGGCAGCTCGAAGTATTTTACATAGCTTGCCACCGGATTGAACCGCTGCGGGATCTCGCCCGGCTGTACTTCTTCACGGCCATCCCACGGATACTGAATATTCGCGTACTGGGGAATGTCGTAGCCTTCCATCTGGATGTGTGCCGGAACATGAATGTCATCCCAGCCGCTGCAATCGTAATCCGTCTTTTCAAAGCCGGGGATGGCACTGGTGTAGTTCTTTGCGTAGGCGAATTTCCAGATACCGTCCAGCTTCAGCGCAAGCGAAGATTCTCCTGCCAGATATTCTTCGCGGGAAGCGTAAGTACGGAAACTTGCATGAGCATTCAGCACGTTTTCCTTGAAAAAGGTGGGGTCTTTTACTTTTGCAAAATCAAATGCAGCCATAGTATTTCCTCATTTACCTTTTATAATTTTATAATATTTCTCCAGCCTCCCCGGAGGAATCGCTGGATTCCTCCGGGGAACAGCAGATGAAGGAGAAATGATAATGGCTTGTTATCAGACTGCTGCACGCAGTTTTTCATTTGCTTCTTCGACCTTCATACGAGAGAGAATGAAGGTGATGATGGCATCCAGAGCAAACGGAATCACCAGATACATGATCTTCAGCATATTGATGCAGGAATCCGGCTGAACGGTCAGAGCGCTGTCAAAATAGCTTGCTGCCAGCAGCCAGCCGGTGATGGCAGTACCCAGACCGCCGCCCAGCTTCACACCGAGAGAAGTGCAGGAGTACATCGTGCCATCCACGCGCTTATGCTTCGTCAGCCAAGTATATTCAGAGCAAGCAGCAATCGCAGCGTTCATATCGCCCTGCCAAGGACCCTGACCAAGAGCTGCGATTGCAGTAAAGAGCAGCATCAGGGTCACATTGCCGCTGCCCATGTAACCAGCTACAGCAACCAGTGCACGAGAAATCGTTGCCAGAGTATAACTCATTACATTCAGCTTATACATTCCATTCCACTTTGCAACCAAGGTCGGGGTGAACACCAGTGCGATGATCAGAGGAATGTTGATTGCCCAAGAGAATACACCGAACAGATTCTGGTTGCCAAGGATGTAGGTTGCATAGTAGGTGCCCATGCTGATCATGGCACCGTAGATCTGCTGCAAAATGTAGGTGACGCAAATCATCATATAAAATTTGTTACCAGCAAGCAGCTTTGCAGCCTGGACCAGATTGTACTTTTCGTCCTGCTCGATTTCCTTTTTGTTGGTGGTATCCACCAATTCGCCTTCCGGCAGTTCCTTCACGGAGAAAACGGAGAGGGTGTTGACAAGCAGACCGATGATGGCGTAGATGATTGCAACAGTGCGCCAACCGGCAGCACCACCGCCCAATGCCGTAACAGCACCCAGCGTGATGGACTGGATGAGCAGGCTGGTGGCAAAGGCGAACATGAAACGCCAAGAACCCATCTCGACCTGTTCGGCACTGTTCTTCGTGACGAGAGCAGTCAGTGCAGAGTAAGCAATGTTGTTGGCAGTGTAGAATACAGCGTTCAGCAGAGTATATGCGATCAGGAACCATGCGTACTGTGCAAACTGTCCCAGATTGGTCGGGATGGCGAAAATTGCCACCAGCGTAATGGCACAGCCAATGTAGCCGTACAGCATCCAGGGACGGGCTTTGCCCATCTTAGAATGCGTTTTGTCAATCAAAGAACCAAAGAAAATGTCCGTCACACCGTCCAGCAGTTTGGAAACTGCAATCAGGGTGCCGACAATACCGGGGTTCAGGCCAACGGTGTTGGTCAGATAGATCATGACGAAGGAGGACAGGAATGCATACACCACGTTGCCTGCAATATCGCCTGAACCATAGCCGACTTTATTATACCACTTTAGATAACGTTTCTCAGTCATTGTGCTTTCTCCCATCTTGCTTGTTTTGTGTGGGCGCGACCAATCTGCTGCGCACTTCAGACTGGAATTCTCATTACGCAAGTTGCCCAAATCTCTTGCGTTTCGTCTGAAAATATTATAGAATCTAATGGAACGAAAAGATATAGACAAGATGGAACAAAATATGCACAAAATCAAAGAGTTTGTAATTTTTTGATAGAACATTTCCCAAATCACTGTAAAATCTCTGAAGATGAGGAGGACGCAGGGATGTATTTCAACTCAGGATATTTGAACAACTCCCGTTTGGATTTCAAAGACTACTCAAAGCCGCTGGTCGTAGGCAGCTGCGGCACTTATCGCTTGAAAAAACGCCCTAAGCTGCCTACTTTTTGGGCAAAGGGTCGCAGAGACTATCAAATCCTCTATGTGGCATCTGGTAAAGCACACTTCTGGTTCGATGGTGTTGAGGAAGTGGTGACTTCTGGACACATGGTGCTTTATCAGCCGAAAGAAATCCAGAAGTACGTCTACTATGTAGAAGATCATCCAGAGGTGTTCTGGATTCACTTTACAGGATATGATGTCAAAAACATCCTGAACTATCACGGAATACCCTTGGACAAGCACGTTTTTTACAGCGGCACACTGCCGGATTACAAAATGCTGTTCCGAAAGATCATCCGGGAACTGCAGCAATGTGAATATGGCTATGAAGACTATATTGCTTCTCTCTTCAACATCATTCTGCTTTTAGTAAGCAGGCAACAGCAGGAAAGCGAGAAAACAACTACAAGCATCCCCGAAGAAATCGAAGCCGCCGCTGCCTACTTTAACGAGAATTATAATACAAAGGTCAGTGTGGACGATTACGCAGAATCGCTGCATATCAGTACGAACTGGTTTATCCGTAATTTTAAGCTGTACATGAAAATAAGCCCTGCACAATACATCCTGTCCCTTCGGATGGTAAATGCACAAAGCTTATTGGAGAACACCGAATACAATATTGGAGAAATTGCAGAGATCGTAGGATATGATAACCCACTCTATTTTAGCCGGGTATTCAAGAAAGAGTATGGTGTCAGTCCGGCACAGTACCGAAAGAATCTGGAAGAATCTACTGAAAAATGAGAAAGATTCCTTATAAATAAGGAGAGTAGAACCGTGCCGATAAAAAATGCGATCCACAGCCAACAAGTCTACGACCCAACGGATGAATCCATCATGGCAGAGCAGGAACTTTGCATGGAGCGGCTGTATGCTTATTGAAAAAATGGTATCTACCATTTTTTACTTTAGGGAGCAGTGTCAGTTCTTCTAGCCTCATACTGGATAATGCAATGCTCCTATGAAGAGCCTCATACAATCGGTTGGCTCAATGCAAATATGTCCTCCTTTGTGGAGTTCATCAACACGCTGTCATAAGCACGGAGTTCCCCTGCGAACCAAACATTCCGATATAAAAAGGACGCTGCCGCC
>ERZ1504274.364-NODE-364-length-12920-cov-7.675087_pt1 | contig 12920 bp, 9 predicted proteins | sample MGYA00572325_ERZ1504274 | MGnify/ENA primary metagenome ERZ1504274 (study PRJEB39906, sample SAMEA3182101) | gut metagenome | biome: human; feature: gut; material: Stool; isolation source: human stool | place: Canada | collected 2013-02-12 ... | reverse complement strand
AGTGCGGGCGGCATCTATTTGCGCCCGGTGTTGCATTAAGTCTCCTACAAATAATAGCGTAATCCTTTCCTGTGAGGAAAGGGTTACGCTATATAGTAGAAAGATAAGGGAGATGAGCGCTTTCATCATCCTTATTATTGATAAATAGCTTTCTTGCCTGCCAACAATGTATTCTTCATTAAAGAGACAATGGTCATGGGACCTACACCACCAGGTACGGGAGTGATGAATGAACATTTGGGAGCTACTTCATCGAACTTGACATCACCGGTCAGCTTGAAACCGGATTTTCTGGTTGCGTCCGGTACACGGGTAGTACCTACGTCAATGACAACTGCGCCTTCTTTCACCATTTCCGCTTTTACAAAGTTAGGTTGTCCCATAGCTGCGATGATAATATCGGCTTCTTGGCACTCTTTTACCAGGTCTTTACTGCGGCTGTGGCAAACGGTTACTGTGGCGTCACCGGGATAAGCCTTTTGCATCATTAGGGCAGCCATGGGTTTGCCTACGATATTGCTGCGCCCCAGTACAACGCATTTCTTTCCGGAAGTTTCTATTTTGTATCTTTTCAGCAATTCGAGAATTCCGTTAGGAGTTGCGGAAACGTAACAAGGCAATCCTATGGACATACGTCCTACATTGATAGGATGGAAGCCATCCACATCTTTGCGGTAGTCGATTGTTTCAATCACTTTTTGTTCCGATATATGTTTTGGCAAAGGCAGCTGGACGATAAAACCGTCTACATCTGCATCCTCATTCAGTTCGCGCACTTTCGCCAGCAGCTCTTCTTCCGTTACATCTGTCTCATAACGAATGAGTGAGGACTTGAATCCGCATACTTCACAAGCTTTTACTTTGGCTGCTACATAGGTTTCGCTGCCACCGTCGTGTCCTACAAGGATAGCTGCCAAATGCGGGCGTTTTCCGCCGCGCGCCACTATCTCAGCTACTTCTGTTGCAATTTCCTGTTTTACCTGTTCGGAAATTGCTTTTCCGTCAATTAGTGTCATATTCAATATTATTGTATTGGTTATTATTTACATGGCATTATTCGCAAAAATAGGTCAAATAACCGAATAAAGCAAAAATCCCGCTGACTTCATTCGAACTATGAAATTAGCGGGATTTATATGCAGGATATTTTTCTTTCTTATCGTTTCAGTTTCGGCATCATCTTGCCCATTTTGCTGCCGGTCACCATTTTCATCATTTTACGGGTCTGGTCGAACTGTTTCAGCAAACGGTTTACTTCCTGAATGTTCGTGCCGCTGCCTTTGGCGATACGCTGGCGGCGCGAGCCGTTTAGGATGGCCGGGTTGCTGCGTTCTTCCGGAGTCATGGAGTAGATAATCGCTTCGATGCTTTTGAAAGCATTGTCGTCAATATCGATATCCTTGATAGCTTTGCCTACCCCCGGTATCATGGAAGCGAGTTCTTTCAAGTTACCCATTTTTTTGATTTGTGCAATCTGGCTCAGGAAGTCGTTGAAGTCAAACTGGTTCTTCGCAATTTTCTTTTGCAGACGTTTGGCTTCTTCTTCATCATATTGTTCTTGTGCACGCTCTACCAATGACACGATGTCGCCCATACCCAGAATACGGTCTGCCATACGGGCAGGGTGGAATTGGTCGATAGCGTCCAGTTTTTCGCCGGTTCCTACAAACTTGATAGGCTTGTTTACTACAGTACGAATAGAAAGGGCGGCACCACCGCGAGTGTCACCGTCCAACTTGGTCAATACCACACCATTGAAGTCCAGACGTTCGTTGAATTCTTTGGCTGTGTTTACGGCATCCTGTCCGGTCATGGAATCCACTACGAACAAGATTTCATTCGGATTGATGGCGGATTTGATGGCGGCGATTTCGTTCATCATCTCTTCGTCTACGGCCAGACGACCGGCTGTATCGACGATTACGAGGTCATATCCTTTGGCTTTAGCTTCCTGTATGGCATTTTGGGCTATGCTCACCGGGTCTTTGCTATCAGGTTCGGAATACATGGGCACTTCGATCTGCTCTGCCAGTACGCGCAACTGTTCGATAGCGGCGGGGCGGTAAACGTCGCAAGCCACCAATAAGGGCTTCCGGTTCTTTTTGGTTTTCAGCATGCGTGCCAACTTTCCGGAGAAAGTAGTCTTACCGGAACCTTGCAGACCGGACATCAAAATAACAGCCGGTTTGGAATCAATATTGATTTCCGCAGTTTCGCCACCCATGAGTTGTGTTAACTCATCGTGTACGATTTTTACCATTAACTGGCTGGGTTTTACAGCTGTCAGCACGTTTTGTCCTAAAGCTTTTTCCTTAACGGTATCAGTAAAACTCTTGGCAACTTTATAGTTTACGTCAGCATCCAAAAGTGCTTTACGCACATCTTTCAGCGTTTCCGCTACATTAATTTCGGTGATTTTACCTTCACCCTTCAAAATTTTAAACGACCTCTCAAGTCTCTCGCTTAAATTATCGAACATAGTATCTAATTACAATTACTAAATTACAAATTACTCTTATTGAGGCGCAAAAGTACAAAAAATACCTGTAACTGCCTTCTTTTAAGGACAGAATATTATTATGGCTTTGCAGCAGATTGCCTTGAAGCATAAAATATATCCGTTCCAACTGACGGGAAGACTGAAATCATGTTTATTCTCCATGCTTTTGCTTTTTATTATATAATAACATTGAAAAAGAGCGGAATAACTTATGGCTATTCCGCTCTTTTTCAAATATTTGCTTTTATATCTTAGTTGGTTCTTTTCCGTGTAGGCATTTAACCGTTCATGCTCATCAGGAATTCTTCGTTGTCTTTGGTTTTTTCCAAACGGTCTTTTACGAAGTCCATTGCCTCTATCGGGTTCATATCGGCAAGATACTTGCGGAGAATCCACATGCGATCCAGTGTTTGCTTGTCTTGCAGCAAGTCATCGCGACGAGTGCTGGAAGCAACGATATTGACAGCCGGGAAGATGCGCTTGTTGGACAGGTTGCGGTCGAGTTGCAGTTCCATATTACCAGTACCTTTGAACTCTTCAAAGATCACTTCGTCCATTTTGGAACCGGTATCTATAAGCGCCGTAGCAAGGATGGTCAGCGAACCACCGCCTTCAATGTTGCGGGCAGCACCGAAGAAGCGTTTCGGCTTGTGCAGTGCGTTGGCGTCCACACCTCCGGACAATACTTTACCCGAAGCCGGGGAAACAGTATTGTAGGCACGTGCCAAACGTGTTATGGAGTCAAGGAAGATAACAACGTCATGTCCGCATTCTACCATTCTTTTGGCCTTCTCCAAAACAATGCCTGCTATTTTCACGTGACGTTCTGCCGGTTCGTCGAAAGTAGAGGCAATAACCTCTGCATTTACGGTACGGGCCATGTCGGTAACTTCTTCCGGACGTTCATCAATCAATAGCATAATCATGTACACTTCCGGGTGGTTGGCTGCAATGGCGTTGGCAATGTCCTTCATCAGAATAGTCTTACCCGTTTTGGGCTGTGCTACGATTAGTGCGCGCTGGCCTTTACCAATGGGCGCAAAGAGGTCTACTACGCGGGCAGACAGGGAGTCGGAATATCCGCCTTTGCAAAGTTTGAATTTCTCGTCCGGGAAGAGCGGGGTGAGATGTTCGAACGGTACACGGTCGCGTACAAAAGCCGGGTCACGTCCGTTAATCTTGGATACTTTTACCAGCGGGAAATATTTCTCTCCTTCCTTGGGTGGACGGATAACACCTTCCACTACATCACCGGTCTTCAGACCGAACAGCTTGATTTGTGATTGTGAAACGTAAATATCATCGGGAGAAGAAAGGTAGTTATAATCGGATGAGCGCAGGAATCCATAACCGTCCTGCATGATTTCCAATACGCCGGTTCCTGTGAGTATATCGTCGAATTCGTACGCCTTTTCACGTTCTATTGCCGGCTTGCGTTCGGGAGCAACATAATTCTCGTTGTTGTTCTGTTGTTGTGCAGGACGTTGCTGCTGTTGTGCAGGACGCTGGTTGTTATTGTTACGATTGTTGTTGTATGGCGTATTGTTATCGCGGAGGCGAAGACGGGAGCGCTGTTGCGGTTGCTCTGTTGCAGGAACAGGAGTTTCTGCTTTGGTGGCTTCGAATTTGCCGATGAGCTCTGACGGCAGTTCTATTTTTTCGGTTGGCAAATCCTCGATGGGGATAAAGTCATCCTCTGCTTCCGGCAAGACAGGACTTTCATCCGGTGTAGGCTGGGGGGCTGCAACAACTTTCTTGGGTTCTGCTTTTTTCGGCTCTGTAGTTTCTACTTTAGTTTCTGCCGGAACAGTTTTAGGTGTTTCCGCTGCGGGAGCCGCTTCTTGTTTTACTTTGCGAGGACGTCCCGGTTTGCGTTTGGGAACTTCAGTCTCTGCTGCGGGAGTTGCGGCTACGGTCGGCTCTTTAGCCGCCTCTGCTGCTTGTACGGCAGGTGCTTCTTCGGTTTTCCCTTTTGTGAGTTCACCGTTCTTATTGGCTGTGAATACCTTGTCCGCTGCTTCTTTCTTGACCGTTACGCGAGAACGTTTTTGCTTGTCCCCTTTACGTTCTTCTTTTAATTTGTCGGCTGCTACTTTCTTGGTTGCTCCAGCAATGGCTTGTTCGTCAAGTATCTTGTAAACGAGTTCTTCTTTTTTGAGAGAGTCTGTTTTTTTGATACCCAATTCTTGGGCAATAGCTTGCAGTTCCGACAAATTTTTGTCGTTTAATTGAATGATATTATACATATAGTATATGTGTGAATGGTTTTTACTTATATCGGTAAGTCTACCTTTTGTAAATTATGATTTAATAGGGATATTTGTTATTGAACCGGAAATCTGACTAACAATCCTCACCTCAGCAAGGAGTTGCAGAATGTTTCAACGGCACAAAGGTAATAATAATTTTTGGTTTCATAAATAAATCGTCTTTTTTTTAATTTTAAAAGTCTATCTTTGTTTCATTATTATATAAGAGACAGGATTTATGAATATATATGCAGTTCGTTTGATTACTTTTTCGCCTACCCATACCTCTAAACAAGTGGGCGAGGCGATTGTTCGCGGTACGGGCATTTCCGATGTTGCCCGGACAGACCTTACTTTCCACCCGGCCGGCAAATTGGAAATTCCTGAAAACACCTTGACGGTAATAACCGTCCCCGTCTATGGCGGGAAGGTGGCACCCCTGGCATTGGAGCGGATGAAAGACGTTCATGCTTCCGGTGCTCCGGCGGTGCTGGTTGCTGTGTATGGTAACCGTGCCTATGAAAAAGCATTGGTGGAGTTGGACGCATTTGCATCGGACAGAGGGTTTAAAGTGATTGCCGGTGCTACGTTTGTAGGCGAGCATTCGTACAGTACGCAGCAAAATCCCATAGCTGCAGGGCGGCCGGATGCAGATGACTTGCAGTTTGCTGAAACTTTCGGCGCTAAGATACGGACTAAAATCGAAGCGGCAGCCGACATGGATAAGCTCTATGCCGTTGACGTCAACCGTATTCAACGTCCCCGTCAGGCGTTTTTTCCGTTATTCCGTTTCTTGCGGAAGGTGGTGAAACTACGCAAAAACGGAGTTCCTATGCCGCGCATTCCGGCTGTCGACACAGAACTTTGCAACCATTGCGGATACTGCGTGAAGCATTGTCCGGCAGGCGCCATCGCGAAAGGCGATGAGTGTAGTACCGATGTGGAAAAGTGTATTCGCTGCTGTGCTTGTGTAAAAGGGTGTCCGCAAAAGGCCCGTACTTTTGATACGCCGTTTGCCGCCTTGCTTGCCGATTGCTTTAAGAAGCAGAAGGAAAATAGGATTATCTTGTAAGTAGATTCTGACATATCTGCCTTCGGGCATAAATTGAGTTCAAAGAGTATTTTCAGCTTCTTTTGAAACTCTATCCGGTCTGTTTTTTTGTTTTTATAAGAAGCATAACGGGGTATGTGACGAATAAAAATAGAAAAATATCTTCAAACAAGGAGTGCTGAAGAAGATTTAATCAGGTTCTTAAGGAGAAGGATTCTTGTCGGAGAGGAGAGATGTTCTCTTCAGGTAAGAAGCCGGTAAATGTAGGAGAAGAACTTTATCTCCGGCCTGAAGATGGGTGTCTTTTGGCTGGAGAGATCCGTTTTTAGGTTAAAGTTCTGTATCTCTAACCTAAAGATGAAATGGATAATGGGGTACTCTTCGGATGCAGAGTTATACCGCTTGGGGCTCAGGGTGTGACAGGACTGTCCCCGGCGGGAAGAAGCCGGACTGTGAGTACCCGTTTTGTAGAGGTACCGATGCGGAAACGGTTGTCCGTTCTTTCACCTATCAGCCAGATAATCTCTTCGCCGCAACATAATACCCATTGCTGCTCTTTGCGCAAAAGGGAGAACTTCCGGTCGGTCATATAGTCGCTTACTTTTTTCCGGCCTTTCATGCCGAATGGAATAAAAGAGTCCCCTTGTCGCCAGGGGCGCAGAAGGAGAGGATGTGTCAGTTTGTCCGCATCAAAGCAGGCAGTGTTCTTGTCGCGGGGAATGACAAAATCCGGGGTAAAGACATGTTCTTCCATTGCCAGTGCGGGTTGTATGGGGTGTCGGTGTGCTTCAATCAGCAGATATTCGCGGTCTTTCACGATGCACCAATGTTCCGAAGTGAAGATTTTTCCTGGCTGTCCTTCCAGCGAACGGTATATGTCTCCGATTTGGGCAGTGTTAAAGCCGAGCGGGTATAGGATTTCAAACAGCAATGTTGCGGGGGCCGGTTCCTGCATCAGTCGCTCGATGCAGATGCCCTCTGCTGTCCGCACGCGTTTTATGCCTTCGTCTATCCCTTGTTTATATATGGCGGATGCGCCATCCAGATGCTCGGCGGTGTTGAGAATGCTTTCTTTGACGGATGGGTTGATTTCCTGCATCATGGGCAACAGGTTCAAGCGTATTTTGTTACGAGTGTATTCATCCTGCAGATTGGTGCTGTCCGTTACGTAATCCTGCCCTATGCGGTTCAGATAACTGATGATTTCTTTTCGTTCCAGGCAAAGCAGCGGACGTACGATGTGCCCGTTTTTGGGGCGTATTCCCCGTAACCCGTTGATGCCCGTACCACGTATCAGGTTCAGCAGGAGGGTTTCCACGCTGTCGTCCTGGTGATGGGCCACGGCAATGGCGTCGGCATTGATTTTCTGCCGTATTTCCTCAAACCATCCGTAACGTAGTTCGCGTGCGGCCATTTCAATGGAGATGTGCCGTTCTTCGGCAGTGCGCGCGGTGTCGAAGTGGACGGTGTGTAGCGGTACTTGTTGTTTTACGCACAGTTGGCGGACAAATGCCTCATCTCTGTCGGATTCTGCACCTCGCAGGTGAAAATTACAGTGCGCAGCTTCGCAGTCGTAGCCCGACGCTTGCAACAGTCGTAATAAAGCGACGGAATCCGCACCGCCGCTTAGGGCGACAAGTACCTTGTCTGTCGGTTGCAAAAGCTGTTTCCGGTTGATATATTGTGCTACTTTTTCCTTTTCCATAGCGGCAAATATACATGTTTCTTCCCGGATTTTGTTACTTCCGTGCCGAAAGGTTGCTTTGGCAGACCGTTGTCAGCTTGCTTACAATGCAGAATCGGCTCTCTTTGATACCTCTTATTTAAAAACATTCTAAATTATTTGCGCTATACGGACTTATCCTTTATCTTTGCGGCAAAAATAAAAAAGGCAGAAGACTATGCGTTTGTCCGAATTGAAAACCGGTGAGAAGGGAGTAATCGTTAAAGTGCTGGGACACGGAGGTTTCCGTAAGCGAATCGTGGAAATGGGATTTATCAAAGGGAAAACCGTTGAGGTGTTGCTGAACGCCCCTCTGAAAGACCCCATCAAGTATAAGGTGATGGGATATGAAATCTCTTTACGGCGTCAGGAAGCTGAGATGATTGAGATTGTCGGTGAAAAGGAAATGTGTCGGGAGTCCGTGCAGCTCGACTATCACGAGGGATGGAGCGAAGATATGCGTTTGGACGAAGAGGAACTGAAACGTATCGCTTTAGGAAAACGCCGCACCATCAATGTTGCTTTGGTGGGTAATCCCAATTGCGGCAAGACATCCCTTTTCAACATCGCCTCGGGTTCGCACGAGCATGTGGGTAATTACAGCGGTGTCACCGTAGATGCTAAAGAGGGGTATTTTGACTTTCAGGGGTATCATTTCCGCATCGTCGACTTGCCTGGCACTTATTCGCTTTCTGCCTATTCTCCCGAAGAGATTTATGTGCGCCATCACATCATCAACGAAACTCCGGATATCATTATTAATGTGGTGGACTCTTCCAATCTGGAACGGAACCTGTATCTCACCACCCAGTTGATTGACATGAACGTGCGCATGGTTATCGCGCTTAACATGTACGACGAACTGGAAGCAAGCGGGAACACGTTGGATTACGTAAAACTCGGTCAGTTGTTTGGCGTGCCGATGCTGCCTACCATCAGTCGCACCGGAAAAGGCATAGAACAGCTTTTCCATATTATCATCGGCATTTACGAGGGTGGTGATTTTCTGGATAAAAAAGGTAAGATACGTGCCGAAATCCTGAATGATTTGCGCAACTGGCACAAGGAGTATGTACCCGACCATGACTTCGGCACTCATAAGGAGGAGAAGGAGCATCCGGCAGGCTTTTACCGCCACATCCACATCAATCACGGGCCGGAATTGGAGCGGAGCATTGAAGAGGTGAAACGCATAATCAGTGTCAACGAGAATATACGGTATAAATACTCCACGCGCTTTCTTGCTATTAAGTTGCTGGAGAATGACGAGGATTTGGAGAAGACCGTACAGGAGTTTCCCAATGGGAAGGATATTATTGAAGTCCGTAACCGCGAAGTGCAACGCCTGCGCAATGCAATAAACGAAGATAGCGAGCAGGCCATTACAGATGCCAAATACGGTTTTATCGCCGGCGCGCTTCGCGAAACCTATGTGGACAAGCAAGAGGATACGGCACGTACAACGCGTGTGATAGATTCCATTGTGACACATCGCGTATGGGGGTATCCCATCTTTTTTCTGTTCCTGTATCTGATGTTTGAAGGAACATTCATCTTGGGAGATTATCCCATGCAGGGCATTGAATGGCTGGTAGGTGCGTTGGGCAGTCTGGTGCGTGACAACATGTCTGAAGGACCGCTGAAGGATTTGTTAGTGGACGGCATTATCGGCGGTGTAGGCGGGGTGATTGTCTTTTTGCCCAATATCTTGATTCTATATTTCTTCATATCTTTGATGGAGGATTCCGGATATATGGCGCGTGCCGCCTTTATCATGGATAAGATAATGCATAAGATGGGACTGCACGGCAAGTCTTTTATCCCTCTGATTATGGGATTCGGTTGCAATGTACCGGCTATTATGGCCTCGCGTACTATTGAAAACCGGAAGAGCCGACTGGTGACCATGCTTATCAATCCACTGATGTCGTGCAGTGCACGTTTGCCTATTTATTTGCTGTTGGTGGGGGCGTTTTTCCCGAACAATGCCAGTTTGGTATTGCTGATAATCTATGCTATCGGCATTTTACTGGCTGTGGTTATGGCACGACTTTTCTGTCGCTTTCTGGTAAAGGGAGATGACACGCCGTTTGTTATGGAGCTTCCTCCTTACCGCATACCGACGTCGAAGTCCATTTTTCGCCATACTTGGGAGAAAGGCGCGCAATATCTGCGCAAAATGGGAGGTATCATCATGGTGGCTTCCATTGTGATATGGGCGTTGGGGTATTATCCGGACCACGATGCATATCAGGATGTGGCCGAACAGCAGGAAAACTCGTATATCGGCAGAATAGGCAAGGCTGTTGAACCAGTGATAGCGCCGTTAGGCTTTGATTGGAAACTGGGTGTCGGTATCCTTTCCGGTGTAGGGGCCAAGGAACTGGTGGTAAGTACGCTGGGAGTTCTGTATGCAGATGATGCCGAAGCCGATGCGGTGAGCTTGGGCGAACGGATTCCGATTACTCCGTTGGTGGCTTTTGGCTATATGGTGTTTGTATTGATATATTTCCCGTGCATCGCCACCTTAGCGGCCATTAAAGGAGAATCGGGCAGTTGGAAATGGGCTTTGTTTGCAGCGGTGTACACTACTGTCCTTGCATGGGTGGTGTCCTTTGCAATTTATCAGATAGGGGGCTGTTTGGATGAGTAATTGGCAAAATTGGGCGGTAGCTCTCATTTTATTGTTGTGTATCGTCCGTATTGGACAGCGTGTTTATGCTTTTTTCATGAAAGTAAAAGAAAAACGTAATCCTTGCGAGAATTGTGCAACAGGCTGTGAATTAAAGCAATTGTACGAAAAGAAACGCTTGGAATGCAGTGACGGTAAAAAAGAAATAAAGAAAAAATGCTGTTGATAGTTGGTAGTTTCAAAAAAATGACTACCTTTGCAACCGCAAACGAGAAAGATTGGTTCCTTGGATGAGTGGCTTAGTCAGCGGTCTGCAAAACCGTGTACGGCGGTTCGAATCCGCCAGGAACCTCAATAATCCCTCTCAGATTATTTCTGAGAGGGATTTTCTTTTGGGCACGCTCGGAACGAGCATTGTCTAACGGGTGGAAGCGGAGCAACGTAAAAATCTAGAACATCGGTAACTGATAAATGAATCCCACCGATACTCTGTTTGTAGAATAGTTCTCTTGTCCGAGTGTTTTGGCGCGGGCGGTGAAGTCATAGGAGCGTCCTACGTATGTAAGGAAGAAATGCAAGTTGGTATCCATAGGATAGAACTCCACACCGGCAAAATAACCCCATGCGGTGCGGTATTTGCCTTTTTCCAAATCTCCCTGCTGTTTGGTGAGAGATGCTGTTTCATACATTCCTTTTACGAAAGCGTTCCATTTAGGCAGGAAACGGTAATTCAACTTGGTTACCATTGAAAAATATCCGGCATCGAAAGCATTGTGTCCTTCCATACTGCCCGTTATTCCTGTCATGATACCCTTGCGGTCAATACCTTCTTTGGAGTACATGAAGTCGAGGAACATGTTGAACTTATTCAAGTTCAATTCATTACCAAATGCAAAATAATAAAGATTCTTGTCCTTTGCTTCGTTCATGATAGAGGCGGACCAGCGTGTCTTGAATATGTCATTGAAATTACCGTTCCAGTTCAGGGTGTATACGAGCGGCAGCTTGCCCGATTCTATGGTAGGCTGTTCGCCGTCTTCGGTTTCAACTCCATACGTCTTGTTGAAAGAGCCGTTGCGGCTGTCCAGTATTTGCAGGTTCAACTGCTGGTGGGCATTGATGTCATATCCGATGTTCAAACCGGTCATGAAGTTGCTCATGTTCTCAATCATATCGCTGTATTCATATATCTCGATAGGATTCAGGTCGAACTCGATACCGCCGTATGCGGTGCATTGCTTACCGGCAAAAATAGAAAATCCTTTTCCCAGTTTCACACCTATCCCTGCAATGTCAATGGAAGTAGGAAGGTTGTCTATGTTGCCGCTACTGTCGTTCGAGCGGTTCAGCCGTTGCCTGTATCGGTACGAAAGCCAGTTGTTGATATTTCCTTTGGCTTCAATGCGGAGTTGCCTCATTTTGAAAGCTCCCTCTTCGAAGCCGTCGCGGAAGTTTGCATCGAAGCTGCCCTGCATATTGAGGAATAAGTTGAACTTATCTTGTTTTTTCTTTACATTGGTGAGTTCTTCAAATAGGGTCTTGTTTTCAAGGAACTTCTCGTTCTTCTCCGTGCTTTGGGCGTACATGATTTGTGTACAGCCCGCAGCCAGAAGTATAAATGTGAGTTTCTTTATCATTTCTATCTGTTTTTAATATTCGTTGAAATATTCCTGAATCTGTTTCCAGTCGGTGGTTTTGGTCAGTGCAAGCATCAGCAGGACACGTGCTTTCTGGGGATTCAGTTCCTGTGATGCGACAAACTGATACTGTGCGTCGTCTACTTCTGCATCGAGCGAAGTGGGACCCGTCGGCACTCTTGACGAACGGACTACGAGAATACCTTTTTTGCGGGCTTCCGTTAATACGGGGAATATATTCTTGTGAATGTTTCCATTGCCTACTCCTGCATGGATGATACCCTTATAGCCATTGCTTAGCATCGGGGTCACCATGTCAGCCTCGATGTTTGAATAGCTGTAGACAATTCCCACTTTGGGGAGTGAGTTCAGATTGGTAACATCAAATACCGAGCGGGTGGTGTGTTTCTTTACAGACGACATATTATACGTGACCTTGCCGTTCAGTACATAACCGAGTGCACCCGCGTTGGGAGCTTGGAAGGTCTGCACGTCAACAGTGTTCATCTTCAATACGCTTGCAGCACCAAGCACGCTTCCGTTCATTGCCACTAAAACACCTTTCCCTTTGGACTCTTTTGCTCCGGCCACAACGACGGCATTGTATAAGTTAAGAGGTCCGTCGGCGCTGATAGCGGTAGAGGGGCGCATTGCTCCGACCAGGACTACCGGTTTGTCGCTCTTGACCGTCAGGTTGAGGAAATAGGCCGTTTCTTCCATCGTATCGGTTCCGTGGGTAATTACGATGCCGTCGATGTCAGAGCGTTTCAGAAGCTGGTTAATTTTCTTTGCAAGAGTCAGCCATACATCATCGTTCATGTCTTGTGAACCTATCTTGACAATTTGTTCGCCGGTTACGTTAGCTATGTTTTTAAGTTCGGGTACGGCATCGAGCAGCGTACCGATGGCTACTTGTCCGGCAGTATAGTTGGTGGCGGTTGCAGATGTTCCGGTTCCGGCAATGGTTCCGCCGGTGGCAAGGATATGGATGTTAGGCTTCTGCTGAGCGAAAGCCATTGTGACGGAAAGCAGTAGCATAACGGCTACCATGCTGAGTTTTTCTAATCTTTTCATAACACTACTGTCCCGTTAAGATTTTAGATCTCGAAATAAATCGAGTTGACCATC
>ERZ1504274.333-NODE-333-length-14276-cov-9.421278_pt1 | contig 14276 bp, 10 predicted proteins | sample MGYA00572325_ERZ1504274 | MGnify/ENA primary metagenome ERZ1504274 (study PRJEB39906, sample SAMEA3182101) | gut metagenome | biome: human; feature: gut; material: Stool; isolation source: human stool | place: Canada | collected 2013-02-12 ... | reverse complement strand
AGGTCAATTATACCAATTTTCATGTTAGTTTATGTTTTAATATATCTTATAAAGACAAGAAAAAACAATCGATACAAGCAGATAATAGCACATTAATAACCAACAATATAACAAATAAACAACAAGGGATAGTATAGTAAAAATATAATATATTTGCTTTGGAACACTTAGTTGAATTTATAGTTTCACCAAGGTGAAGCAAGCGTATCACTTGGGTGACTACGCCTCTCCACTTAGATGCCAATGTATTGTCACCTAGGTGAAACCACAAAAGAAGACAGACAAAAGATAAGCATCCGGGATTGTGCGTGTTTTTTCCAGTCATAACAAAGTCAAAAGCCTAACGTACTTCGTTTGGCTTTTGACTTTATAACAGCTTGAAGAGAAATACACAAGAGGCCGAATGCTTACAATTCTTCCATAAACTTGACCAACGAGTGAACAATGCTTCAATCCATATACACCCACGCAGGGTGTGACGAAATCGGCCACCCCGTTTGGACGCTATTCGATGTTTCAATCCACACACCCACGCAGGGTGTGACAGGATATAGCAATTGGCGAGGTTGTTTTGAAAGGGTTTCAATCCACACACCCACGCAGGGTGTGACTATTACAGCCATTGAGAAGTTCTCTAAATGGATGTTTCAATCCACACACCCACGCAGGGTGTGACGATGTTGTTGCGTCATTAGCTCCTCGTCCTATCAGTTTCAATCCACACACCCACGCAGGGTGTGACACGTCCTTCCGTGGTCGGGTTGTCACAAGCTGTGGTTTCAATCCACACACCCACGCAGGGTGTGACATTAAACTCTTCAACCGAATCATTATTAGGAATGTTTCAATCCACACACCCACGCAGGGTGTGACCAATAAAACAGCAAACAACAATGAATAGTTTATGTTTCAATCCACACACCCACGCAGGGTGTGACTCTATATCTAATAACATATTATAAATCAGCAAATTTAATCCACTGTTATGCGAATCATCATTATTATTCAACTTCATAACGAAGAAATACTTTACAAATAATTTAATCTACTGATTATTAACACATGCGAAGATACTACTTTTTTTGTAACACACCACATTCGCATTATATTATAAGAGCCTCCTCAAGTTTATACGCCGTTTCAACACCTATTACTTCCACCCTCTTATTCTCATTTTTACTAAGAATATAAAAACGAACACTATCAAGAGACATATCAATAATATCCCTAACTCTCCCTTTTAGAAGAGAATATTGCGCTTCCGTCACTACACACTCAAAGACTGAGTTCTGCACCCTCTGTCCATAATCCAGACAAGCCTTGGCCACACATCGTAAACGGCGAGCCCCCTCTTTGCTTGTAGTATCCACATCGTAAGTCACAAGAATGTACATAATTAAAAATCATTTTATAAGAAATACCGGATAATCGTCAATATCCTGCCTGATATACCTTGCCATTAACATAGCCTGCACATAAGGCAGAAGCCCTATTTCAACTTTTTCATTAAGATAAGGATGAATTATCACTTCCCTTTTCCTTGCCTGCCATGCAGTAATAAAAGTCTTTTTCCCTTTATCTGTCATAACAACCCCATTATCACCTTGGAACAAGAAGTCTTTTACTGAAATCTGTCTTTTATTAATCAACGACAAAATAAAACGGTCGCCAAGGTAAGCACGTAACTCTTCCATCATATCTAAGGCCAACGATGTGCGCCCCGGACGGAGTGTATGGAGAAACCCGACGTATGGATCAAGGCCAACAGTTTCGAGAGCGGCCGCAACATCATTGGCTATCAACGTATATGCAAAAGACAACATGGCATTCACCGCATCCTTGGGAGGACGACGATTGCGACCATGAAATGGGAAATCAGTCTTCTGATTAAGTATCAAGATTGGCAATACCTCAAAATAGGCATTCGAAGCCATCCCCTCATAACCAATTAATTCCGTCTTATCTTGAGCCTTCAAAGCATCACGCTTGGCACGTTCCAATACTTGCACCGCCCTATTAATGTCTTCATTCTCACCATAATCACGAATATATCTCCTCAATATATTGCGATAGTTTTGAATCTTACCACCAATCATCAACCTAACCACATGCAACGACCAAGATGCATCGTCCGACAATTGGTACTGCTTTTTGCGTAACAGAACATTCCCTTTCGTAGCACCTTGAACCCTGCTGATAAATCTGCCTTGTGGAGAAAGAAATGTGAGTGATATACCATTGTCACTACACAATTTCATCACACCGGGACTTGCGCCCATATATCCGAACGTAACGATGCCCTCTATATTTATGACAGGAATACGAAACACCTCCTCCTGCTGAACAGATATAACGACATTCAGCCCATCCTTACTAAGATACGCTTCCGGTGTCGTCACATACAAAGTATTCAATAGTTTTCTCATAGGTACAGATTTTTAGTAAGGTAATTATCTACCGAAGTACAATTATTTACCATTTCCGGCATGCAGATATCTTTCAGCGAGCACTTGTCACAATGTTTCCCATATTCAGCCTTCGGGATAACCGCTTTACTAAATATATCGTGCATATCCCGGGCACATTGTCTGACTATATTTCGCAGCTCCTCCGTTATATCCACATTAACCCGATGGCGAAGCTCCCCATAAAAGAAAGAGCCGTATGGTATATGGATAGCATACATTTCTTCTATACACATGATTTGTGCTGCCAACTGCACTTCATCCACTTCGTTTCTTTTCGGTTTGCCATGCTTATACTCCACAGCAACCGGTTGCCATCGCCCCGGATAGTTGGGATGCAAAATCGTATTTTCAAAAGATGAGGAAGGAAGTAACTCTATGGCATCAGAGATTCCATAGAGTCCAAGTTCACGCGAAGCGATATTCACCGCACGTAATGTTATCTGGTCACCACACTTTTGTCTATAAAACGGATCATCTACATGCTTGTGCAGAATCTGTCCTTCGATGGTGAGACGATTATCGTTCCATTGCTGCTCAATGTGTATCAAAGCCCATTGCCGGGGACAGCACCTAAAGTGCTGAATCCCCGACAACATAAGCATATCGTCTTCATTGTACATACGATGGAATTATATCAGTTCCTCAATAGTTACATTTGATGGAGCATTCTCCTTATCTATAGTAACTGAATAGTCGATGAATGAGCGTGGTGCTCCATCGCAGACTTTCTCCACTTTTACCAATTCAAACAACTTGTTGGCGGGAGCATTACCCAATATGGAGTCATGCTTGAAGACTATCAGTTTTTGAGCACTCATCAATCCACGTGCCGCCGAACGATCCACATCGAACATGTTCTTTAAAGCTTCCCAAAATAGTTCAAGGTCTTCTTCAGAAAATCCTGTCTGTTGTGCCAAGTTGGCGGAGATGAAGCCGTGACAGACATAGAGGCCATAAGGAATGGTGGCTTTACGTCCCATTGTACGATTGCCACCATCTTGTTTTTCCGCTTCTTTCTCTGTTGCTACTGCCATACGAGTTATAGAATGTTCCGCTACAGCAATTGGATCTATAGAACGAGCAAAGGTGAACTGGATAGGACCACGAACTTGACCCGCATTTTTACCTGTTGACATAACTGCACCAAATGTTCTGATATCGAAGTAATTATTACACATAAAACGACGTGCTGCTTCTATTTTGTCCTTTGCATTTTTTACTTCTGAATCATCATGTGCATTATCAATCAAAGTATTCAGGACTGCCTTCTCTTTGATAAATATATCAAAGCCATTCACAAGCCCTTTTGCTATTTGTACATAATTACGAACCTTGCGTTTCAAGCAGACATCCGTAACAAGTCCCATACCTGTTTCGGCATCCACACGTGGTAGATTACCCGCATCCGGATCACCATTTGGGTTACCATCTTTTACATCAAATATGTAAACGAAATCAATTCTATTCTTTAGTTCTGACATAACTTTATATTTTTAAAATTATTATTCCATTTCTTTATTTTCCTTACTCATAAAAAGGTCTTGACGTTGGTGATAATATCCCACAAAGAACCGTCCTTGATCTTGCAGGTTAAGATGTGGAGGAAATCCTTTTGCATCAAGTTTGGATATAATTTCCTGTTTCAGCTTCTCATAGAACACTTGTCCACCCGGATTCAACTTCTCTATATGATGAGTAGAAAGATTGAGCACCGTGGCAAAAACCATGGAAGGAGTTGCTGATGCAGCATTCATATAGCGTTCTCGAATGGAATGAATACCATTGGCATCCTCCTGTATCTTGTCAAGTACGGCAAATAGCCTTCCACAAAGATACCCTTGATTTTGATTTTCTTTGTCTAACATAACATCTAATTTTTTATGGTTGTTATTTTCGTTTAGTCTGTTGAGATATGCCTTGATGATAGCAGCACGCACTATATTGACGGATTGTTCTGCACGTATGCGACGAATACATGCTTGAAAGAGAGAAGCCGGATACGGCAACCCTTGAAATATGCTTCTCACCACAGCATCAGGAAGATTGGGAGTCGCATCACTTGACTTTCCTCCAAGAGTAACATTTCCAAGAATGGAATGCAGTCCCACGTACGGCTTCTTATCTTTGCGAGTGTCAACCATCTCCATATCCGTAAAATGTTTACTTATCAAACCTGCAAACTCACGCAAAGGCATCTCATTCCAATATACTACCGCAATTCTTGCCGAATTGGGAGCCAAACCCAAAATGAAGAATTTGTCATCATCGTTTGCCGATAATTTTCCGTTATAGATAGACTGGAAAGTATCATATACTAACTTTATGCGCCTGTTTGAGTCGTCATTTTCTTCTTCAATCCGCCCCAACAAAGAAAATAGACTATTTTCGGACTCTTTTGAAGCCTCGCTATTGGAGGAAGCCCAGAAAAGATAAGTACGTGAGCCCACCATAAACTTATTGTGAGAATCCGAACGCAGCAAATGATTCAATGCGGTTGTATATGCAAATTCAGCTTCTTCTGATATTGGAGCATTGTATCCTTTAGATTTCCCATACGAATCATACCCGGAATTAACTTGAAATGCAACTAGTTTAGCTGTTTCTTGGCTTCCAAGTATCTTTGTAGCAGTTGTAATCTCTACAACTTTTGAATATCTACCTGTTATCAAACAAAGATTTCCTGCCACGCCATGATTCTCGTCAAACAAATTTATCAATTCCCTTTTCGAAGCCACTATTTTCGTATCCCCTTCTATAAGGAAAGAAAAGGTAGAATATTTCTTATTAAGATTTTTGGCTATATCATCCCATAAAGAATCTTTCTGCATAGCCCCAACTATAAAAGAATGGTCTTGCTGATAAAATGCATAAACAGCTTTTATGTCCTCATTATCCGGAAAAGCATCATATATATCTTTTACTTTCGCCTTAAATACTTCAAAGTACTTACGTATCTTTTCCATATCCCCCTTATCGGAATAACCAAATACATATTTACAATTGTCATACAAATAGTTTGCAACAGGGGCACTTGACCGGCTAACGCTTTTCTTAACAAGAAACCGCTGTGCCGACTTCTTATCTATGCGCCTGTCTTCAAAGCGCAGAAATTTTCCATATTTATCAATAACAATAATAAATCCAATCTCTTTGTATTCTAAACCAAAAGGGGCCACATCATCTCCACTTCGATGATAGTAATCATATAATGCTTTCAGTATCATCTCAACACCTCCTCACTATCTTTATCCGGTACAACAATCACTCCCTTTTTCATTTGGGCTCTATAAAACATAGCATTCGGTTTTTGTGGATTTTCCTCAAAGTCCATATCATAAAGCATAATGCCGAAATCCCTGTCTTCGGCTAAGGGATAATCAAGATTATCAGTACTTTCAATATACTTCCAGTTTGCAGAAAACTCACGACATCCGAGATAGGGCTGCGTAAAACATTGCCCTTGTGATGCCCTGCGTTCGAACATCTGATAATACTTCATAGGATTCTCGTCGGCACTTGGCTGATGCTTGGCAAAAGCCTCTTTCGGACGGTCTTTTACCGGAATAAATACTAACTTAGCATAAATTCGGTAACGCACATCCAGCAGAAGCAACGTGTTCTTCTGCTGGCGTGTCTTTCCATCATCTATATAAATTGGTTTCATGCTGGAATTTACCACCGCTCCAACTTCATTCCGTCTAATGGTAGCCCATTTAATAGGCCTGAGTACCTCAATCTTGGTTATCTGCCAACGCATGGCATAACGTTTAAACAGTATCGCTTCAAAGATGGCGCGTGCCGCCGATGGCGTAATGACATCATAACTCACACGCTCTACTTTCAACTCCGGACGAGTGAAACAAGCCCAATCGCCCCACACCTCCAGACAATATTCTTTATCTGTATATTCCATATCATTCATCGTTTTCCTTGTTTTCCAATAAATCTTCCGGCTTCTGACCTTCAAAAAACCTTTTTGCCGACAAGGGAGTTACCACTTCACGACCGGTTTTTTGCTCCAACTGTTCGCGTGCCACACGAGCCACATCACCACCGTCAGCCGCACACTGCATATTTTCACCCAATGTCTGAGGATTTTTAGCTTTAGTAATACTTGTCGTAGAGAGTTCGGCCAGCATATTAAGAACCAATTCTTCATTGGTCATATTGTCCCGGAGATTTTCTTTCTTCAAGCCCTTGAACTGTTTGTACTCCTTTGCCGACTTTCCGGTCCATTGCTGATAGATAATGTCTGTAAGAGTAGCATATTGAACACCTTCCTCTACATTATGTAGTTTCCATTGATCTGTAAGATCTTTACGGATTTCAATGCTCTTCAAGCGTTGGTTTATCCAGTTGTCAGAGTAACCAAGTCGCTTGTAGTCCATCATAGCTTGCTCAATACTCAACTCAGGGTCTTGCATCTGATCAAGACGTTCGGATGCTACATGTGCCATCCATTGCTTGAACGGTTCTGCCTTGGGAGATGGGATAGACTGAATGATACGTAGTAGTTGTTCTGTATCAGCCACATCTGTAAGTCGCATCTTACCGTCTGTGGCTTTCATTTTCAAACCGTGACAATTTGTCACGGTTTCATTTCCCTCTTCTTTAAGTCTTTGCTTTAACTTACGCCAATAAGCAGTTGCATCAACACTGTCTGTTAAAACTGACACCACATCAACTATCGAAAAATACCATTTTTCCTTTTCATCATCCCACACGGTGCGGACTTTACGTTCTTCAAACAATTTCAATGTTTCTTTCTTTGTCATATCCGTTTCTTTATATCATTAATACTTCCTCCAGCCAATGGTTATCAAGGCTGAGACCTGTGGTTTTATTATACTGAGACCTGTCTGCCAATACATATATTCCTTCCAATATTTCTTCGACAAGCCCATAGCCTTTCAGTTGCTTAAAATCATAGGAACGGATGCCTACAGTAAATTTCGCCAATTGCTTCACCAACGAGTAGGTACACCCCGATTCTTTCAACTGCTCTATAAGTTCCATGCTGTTTTCCCAATTTACGATAACATTTATACTTGTATCATCAATCAGGCGAAATTCTTTTGATGCAGTTTCAAAACATAGCTCAGTAGGTTTGTAGAGCCAGTGCTTTATATCCTTTTCATCAAATGTTTGTTTTCTGCTATACAATTGACAAAAATAGGCTTTCATGGTAGAAGGAGCAAACCAATCACTATCTTCCGGCAAATTCAACCGAGCATTGTTGGAGTCAGCCATTGAACCGAAGAGCTTTCGCTTCTCTGCCGCCAGACTGAACACAAATGTATGTCCCATGGCACTTCGTCCTTCCCGATTGCACCGTCCCGCTGCTTGCAATACAGAATCGAGTCCTGCTTCTTGACGGAACACAACCGGAAAGTCTATATCCACACCGGCCTCCACAAGCTGGGTTGCAATGACCCTGACAATCGGCTGCGACTCATCCTTCAATAAAGTTTTTATTTTACCAATAGTTTCGTGTAAGTGGGCAGGGCACATCATTCTAGACAAATGCAATTTCACTCCGTCATTGGGCAAACGGTCATACAGCTCTTTGGCATCTTTACGAGTGTTCACTATGCACAACACCTTATTATATTCAGACACCTTTGCAGCTATCTCATCGTATGTTTTTCCTGTATCATCGATTGACAACTTCACACGGCGAAGCTGGTCATGCAAAGCAAATTCTTCCGGAATAATTTCCTTGATATGTTCTATTCCCTTAAAATCAGCTTTAGGATTTGTTCCTTCTATCAGACCACTCAGTACCGGCTGGCTTGCCGTGGTAAACAATACCGAAACCCCGAACATTTCCTGATACGCTTCCAGCGCATCGACTATCGGCCGCAAGAAGCCGGTTGGCAACATCTGAACCTCATCCAAAACAAGAATTGAATTTGCCATGTTGTGCAGTTTGCGGCAATCAGATGTTTTATTGCTAAACATAGATTCAAAAAGCTGTACATTGGTAGTGACAATAATGGGATAGTCCCAATTCTCTGTAGCCAATTTTGCTTTTTCCCTATTTTCCTCGTCCTTAATATCATCGGGGTCGAAATTACTATGATGCTCCAATACATTTTCTTCACCAAAGATTTCCTTCAAAAGCCCTGCCGTTTGCACAATGATACTGGTATATGGGATGGCGATGATGATACGATTCATTGAATGGCTTACAGCATGCTTCATGGCCCATAACAAAGAAGAAAGTGTTTTACCGCCTCCCGTCGGAACTGTAAGACTATAAAATCCTTTTTCGCTTGAAGAAGTTCTACTGCATTGTTCTTTCACTTGCTGGCGGATGCGGTTCACTTTCGTATCAGCTGCATTCGATTGCAGTTTTTGCATATATGCCTCCAGCTGTGGAAGCAAATCGGCAAGCGTAGCCGAATTTCCCCGCTTCCGCCATGACTCTACATCCATAAACCGTTCTGTATCGAGCCGGTCGGCATCTACAAGACAGGAAAAAAGCATACGGGAAAGGTGATGAAAGTGTTTCCATTCAACCTTTGATTTAGAAAAAGGTGAATCAATAAATTCTTGGAATAATAAAGGTTTGTTTATGCTAATGTCACCCTCGTTTATTTCTTTGGACAATAGCCTCTCTTTCAATATGTTTCCCACATCCCCGAAATCATGTAACCCTGTGTGATGAGAAATAATTTGGTTTACAAGAAGATGGGAAACATCCTTTCCCATAAGTTCTTTTGCCAATATTCCACCCACAAAAGCATGGGTATGATCATCATAGCGCTTCTTGTCACTCGTAGGCAAACCATTCATCTTGCGTATGTATTGCTGGAATGCCGCCCGTTCCTTTCCTTTGTCATGAAGTAGGCCGAGCGCACGCCCCCAAGAAGGAAGTCCGAACTGCCCGGCGAAGGATGCCGCCATATCAGCAACCCCCTTTTGATGTTCATCATTGGTTTGTATCATCCATTGACCATTATCCCTATTTTGATACAAATGGGATATCAACTGATTTTCCTCTATCATCTGATTAAATTTATAAGGCTAGCATTCCACAAATATAGTGAATAATATCAGACTCTCGCAAAAGAAAATCATATTTCAAGTCAGCTCCATCAGTTTTCATCCTTAAAACAAGAAATACAACCAACAACGACAAGAACAGGCATTCCGCTTTGTCGCCTCTACGCGGAAAAAAGAGAACAAACCATTTCGGCGGGATACAAAAATTTCCGTCACTACATCTCTTTTAGAATCAGTAAGATGTAGTGACGGAAGAAAAAACAATCTGATTATCCACATAGGTAATCCAGCATTTATATTTCAATACAAATAACGTATAAAGCAAACGTTATCGGGCATTCCCATGTGATGCAATCATCCATCAATGAAGCTTTTATGGTATGATTGCAGATAATTAGTAAACATCAAGCTTTCACCACCGCCAGCAGCTCATCCGGTGTAACCAGTGACTGCTCGCCTGTAGTCATATTCTTCAAAGTCAGTTTCCCTTCGTTCATTTCATTTTCACCAACAATAGCGACAAAAGGAATCTGCTTGTCATTGGCATATCCCATCTGCTTCTTCATTTTAGAAGCATCCGGATAAATTTCAGCGCGCACCCCTGCTTCACGGACTTTTGTCAGGATAGGCAGACAATAAGCAGCCTCTTTATCGCCGAAGTTTACAAACAACAGCTCGGTTCCGTTCACCGCTTCTTTCGGATACAAATCCAACTGATTCAACACATCAAAAATACGGTCGGCTCCAAAAGAGATACCTACACCAGACATACCATCCATACCAAAGACACCGGTCAGATTATCATAACGGCCACCACCACTGATGCTGCCAATCTGCACATCCAAGGCCTTCACTTCAAAAATTGCTCCTGTATAATAATTCAAGCCGCGAGCCAAAGTCAAATCCAATTCCACTTCACTCTTCACACCCAGTGCAGACACGGTTTTTAATATGAATTCACTTTCTTCCACTCCCTTCAATCCCGCTTCACTGGTAGCAAGGACAGTCTTCAAAGTTTCCAATTTCTCTTCATTGCTTCCACTCAATAAAATAATCGGCTGCAATTTATCAATAGCCTCTTGAGGAATCCCTTTAGAAGCCAATTCCGCATTTACATTTTCCAATCCGATTTTATCCAGTTTGTCAATGGCTACGGTAATATCTACAATTTTATCAGCCTCCCCGATAATCTCGGCAATACCGGTCAATATCTTACGGTTATTGATTTTAATTGAAACACGTACTCCGAATTTACCAAATACACGGTCTATCATCTGTACCAGCTCCACTTCATTCAATAAAGAATTGCTGCCTACCACATCGGCGTCACATTGGTAAAACTCACGGTAACGCCCTTTTTGGGGACGATCCGCACGCCAAACCGGTTGGATTTGATAACGTTTGAAAGGAAAACTTATTTCATCACGATGCATCACCACATAGCGGGCAAAAGGTACGGTGAGATCGTAGCGCAATCCTTTTTCACAGAACTTGCTCGCCAGCTTTACCGCATTGCGGCTCAGCAATTCCTCATCGGTAATGCCGTTGAAATAATCACCTGAGTTCTGTATCTTAAACAATAACTTATCCCCTTCGTCACCGTATTTTCCCATCAAGGTAGACAAATTCTCCATAGAAGGAGTTTCAATCTGCTGATAGCCGAAAAGATGAAACACATCACGGATCGTATTGAATATATAGTTACGTTTCGCCATTTCCACCGGCGAAAAATCTCTCGTTCCTTTAGGTATACCTGGTTTTGCTGCCATAATGATTCTATTTAATTTATTTTGAGCCACAAAATTACACTAAATATTTCATTCGTAAAAAGAATACTTCTTAATATTGCTCATTGCCGGCAATATTAAGAAGTTAAACAGCCGGTGCCTTAAGTGCATATCTCAGTATGGGCCGTTTCCCTACGAACTCATTGTTTAATAATTTCGTAAGCTGTAGAATGAACCCCTCTATTCTCTATTTTTCCCTCCAATACATCCAAAGCGAACTCAATGCCCCGGACAGCCATCTGTGAGCTGAAAATATCAGCTGTTGCAACCAGTTTTCCCGTAGAAAGAAATTCTTTCATTACCGCATCATTATCAAAGCCCACTACAGGCAGATAGCAATTTTTTTCTTGCATCTGCTGAAGAACCCCCAACGCCATCGCATCATTGCTGCAATATACAGCTTTCAAATCAGGATACCGCATCCACATAGCCTGAAAAACTTCGGCGGCTTTCTCCGTTTCCCAGTCGGCCGGTTCGGATGCCACCAATCTTAACCCTTTTTCTTCTATCGCCTTGATAAAACCTCTTTTACGCTGCTGTGCATTATCGGCTGCCGCCAATCCTTCAATAATAGCAACTTTATCTTCATTCCGCAACTTCTTATCCAATAATTTACCCACTTCATACGCAGCTGCAAAATTATCCGGTCCCACAAAAGCCACTTCTACTCCTGCCTGCTCCAATAGCTGAGTATCCAACCGGATATCAATATTGATTACCGGAACTCCTTTCCTGACAGCCTCTACTACAGGCTGAACTAAGGCTTTTGAATCTATAGGAACCAATACGATAGCATCGACTTGCTGATGAATCAAGGAATACATCAAGTCAACCTGTTCCTCTACCTCTGTCTGTGTAGCCGTTCCCACACAAACCAAATCCAAAAACGGAAGAGGGGCCGCATACTGAATGGCCCCTTCTTTCATCACTTTGAAAAAATCGGCTTGTAACGACTTCATTACAAGCCCTATTTTATAATTTCTCTTCATCTAATTTTTAATTTGACAAAGTAATGCTTATTAATCCGATAATAAACAAGGAGAACATAGCCGCAATCAGTTTATTGGTCCCCTTCGGAGCTTCCTTAAATTCCTTCCAGACAAAAACTCCCCAGATCATAGCCACCACAGGCGCTGCGTTGCTAAGGGCATAAGAGATAGCCGGATTGGCAGCACCTGCTCCCATAAAACTAATCACCATGCCGCCCATCCAGATAAAGCCTCCCAGCATACCTGTGAGATGGGTCTTGGCATCGCCGGCAAAGTAATCTTTCATGGTCACCGCCTTGCCTTCTACCGGATGCTTCATGGCAAAGGTATTGAATATAGGTGTGCTGGCCAGAATACCTACCGCAAAGAAGAACACACCTGTATAAGGAGTCAGCGTTCCGGTTCCTCCCGCCACATACTGCGGGTCAAGAGATTTCACTACCAATCCGTAAAAGAACATGATAGCAATGCCTGCCATAATGGCCAGCAGAATCCCCTTCTTCGGAGTGGAAGCCTTGCCGGACGATAACTTTCCGTACGCTTTTCCGCAGATCAGTATAGCTACAATGATGACTAACACACCACTCCATAGTAAAAGCTGATTTCCCTGATAGGTCTGACCGGCCAAAGAGATTAATAAATAATTGAATACAATACCTCCAATCCAGGCCAAGCCTCCACCGATAGGAAAACCTACTGACATTCCGGCTACAGCAATGGCTGCGGTAAGAAATATATTGCCAAAGTTCCACACAACACCGCCCAAGAATGCATATTGAATGCTAGACCAGTCCATGACTGCCAAATCCTGAAAAAAGGTACGGCCTTCACTTCCCATACTTCCCAAAGTCACCGCCCCCAATAAAGCTGTAAGGAACAGACCGACGGTCAAATCCCAATAAAACAGTTCAAAGCTCCATTGCTTGGCGGCAACCATCTTCTGCGTATTTGCCCAAGAGCCCCAGCAGGCACAGCAAATAACACAGCAGAGGATTGCCAAAAAGTAATTATCTACCAATATCATATTTCATCGATATTATTCGTGAATATAGATATTCCAGTTCAGATAAGTTTCAATAGCTTCCGCCAAAATATCTTTCACATTGCCACGGCACATAGCCACATGATGTTCGAATCCATTCTTACAAATATATTTCATAAGCGGCTGCAAATTATCCACCTTGGTTACTGCTATACAACCATCCATTCCGTATGGGTCATCGGTCAGGTCACCTTTGCCCAAATAAGACTTGATACAACCCTTCGTATCATCTGTCGAGATGCGGAAGAAGGTGAAATCACCCTGTTTTACTTTACCGTAAACGGCACCGAAAGTATGTACCTTACCTAATGTTCTGCCCAACACTCCTAATGTTCCTAACTTCAAATCATTCATTACAAATGATTTAGGGAAGTTACCACAATGTGTACACACACACTTGTCACGATCCTCGGCAAAGTTATTGTTCCAGTCAAGCAATGCCGACGGGCGACCGGAAGCCAATGTCAACGCATACATAGACACTGCACCGGCAATATCCACTTCACAAGCAGCAGGGATTAATTTTTCACTCAACATACTCATAGTCACACAAGCTGCACAACCATAGTTTTGCTCCAAAGAGTCCCAACACTGGATAGCTACAGCATCAATTTCATTGGCTTCCATCCATTGTTCTACAGCCACACCAAATTTAGCCTGCAAAATCAGTTTATCATTGTATTGTTCGGGAACAGCAGCATATTGTCTGATTTCTTTCAGTTTTGCTTGTAACGTTTCATCAGCATCTTCAATCTTACGGGCGGCAGACAAGATTTCAGAAAGATCTACCGGAACGACTGTAATGCCCGATGCCTGCAACAGTTTCTCGCTGGCGCGGACGGTCTGGAAACCGGCAGGACGAGTGCCGATGGCACCGATGCGAGCATGACGAAGACCATTCACCACCCGGCAGATCGCAGCGAACTTATTAACTAAAGTTTCCCACCCCTTAAAACACTGATTTTTCTCATTCATCTTTTCT
>ERZ1504274.331-NODE-331-length-14348-cov-3.665850_pt1 | contig 14348 bp, 7 predicted proteins | sample MGYA00572325_ERZ1504274 | MGnify/ENA primary metagenome ERZ1504274 (study PRJEB39906, sample SAMEA3182101) | gut metagenome | biome: human; feature: gut; material: Stool; isolation source: human stool | place: Canada | collected 2013-02-12 ... | reverse complement strand
AATATCTATTCATGCAACAACGCTTATGCTGATGTGTTCCAGAATGACTTTGGATAACACCGACAACTTATGGTCGTGACTTTGCGTATTGCCTCAAGTCGCATGGTGGGGTAAGGGGCGTTTATATGTCTTTATGGTGACATTCGATGCACTGTGCCCCCTTTTTACTAACGATGCAGATTATTTTCGCTTCTGTATCATATAGGCGCGTAGTTGCGGATTTGAGGATATATTGGTTTGTGTCGTATGCTACATCACGAGTAATCAGTCCATACCAGTCAGTGTCGGCTCCATAGTCTGTACCTCGTCTCGAACGACGGAATTCATCAGCCGACAGAATATCCGGAGAGGGCTTGGCTACATTAAAAGCGATGTAACTGTCATATGTGACTACCGTTTTTCCAGCTTCACCCGAGCCACGTTTCGTTGTAACTAAAATCACACCATTAGCACCTCGCGTTCCGTAAATAGCAGCTGAACCCGCATCTTTCAATACCGTAATAGATTCAATATCCTGTGCAGCGATGTTACGGATATCGCCACCTGCCACACCATCTATGACAATCAAAGGACTATTACTTGCAGAAACAGATGTTGCACCACGTACTTGTAATGAAGAACTGGAGTTAGGATTGGCAGCTGCCTGCGTATTGACATTCAAGCCCGCGACTTTTCCCGATACCATTTCCATCGGGTTATTCATAGCCCCCAAATTAAAATTTTTCTTATCCACTTGTACAATGGAACTGGAAACTTCTTTTTTACTCAATGAACCGTAACCCACTACTACAACTTCTTCCAACACCTGCTGGTCATCATGCAAGACAACATCAATCTTGTTTCTACCGGATACGTTCAGTTCCTGCGTTTGGTAACCTACATAAGAAAAAATAAGTATTGCATCAGGATTGACATTCAATAACACATAGTTACCGTCAATGTCAGTTATCACCCCCGAAGTTGTACCCTTTACCAATACACTTGCACCGATAAGACCTTCACCCGTTGCATCGGTCACCTTTCCTTGTACCTGAAGTTGTTGCGCAACAGCAACACCAGTCATCATAAGAAAACCCAGTAAAAGGATCATGCGCTTTTTAAGGCATCTCTTTAGACTTTTCTTTTTCATCTTATTAGAAATTAGTTAAACAATAAAGAGATTGATGCAAATGTATTATCAAAACAAACGCACGATTTGGGCTGAGATAAAAATCTAAAGTCCTACAACAGGCAATCAACTATAATACAACGCATTACGAAAATGCTATTGCTACTAATTTCTAAATCATTTCTAGACTTTTTAAGGCAGAAGAAAGCCTCAAAAGGAGGATAAAATCAAAAAGAAGTTATTTTCATCACTCGTTCTTCAAAGTCCTCTTTACAAAGAGACTTGTTTTTTAGCTTGGAACGATAAGTATAGATGGTAGTTATGGAATAACGCAAAAATTCTGCAATGCGCGCGCTGTCTGTAATACCTAAACGAATCAGTGCAAATATGCGCAGTTCGGTAACAAGCAATTCTTCATTTTTAGGATGCAATTGTTCTTCAACTGGCAACAAACGATTAAATTCTTCTACAAAGTTAGGGAATATCTTAAGAAAAGATACATCGAAATTGTGATAGAACTCTTTCAACTCTTGATTTATGAAACGGTCGGACTTCAATGTACGATATAACTCCTCAAGTTTACCGGCAGCAGCCTGCTTGTTCAATATGCGGCGATATTCTTCCATCTTACTTATATAAGAGGAACTTAAACTGAGGAAACGTCCCAAATACTCTTCCTTAATATGATTGGCTTCCGTAAGAGTCTGATTAGTATGCAATAATCGTTCATTAGCCTCATGTTGAGACTTGTTCAGCTTCTTCAATTCACTATTCAATATACTCAATTGGGAATTGGCAGCAACAACTTTTTTACGGGCATAAGACAATTTTTTCATTTGCCATAGCACACACAGTACTGTCAATAGAAGGAAAACAGAAAGGATACATATGCCTGTAATAAACATTCTCTGCCGCTGTTGCTGTATTTCCTTTTCTTGCTGATAAGCACGATCTATGAGCGGAAGCATCTTGGAATTCTGCGAACTACGCAACCGAGTAGTATAATAATTAGCATCTTCCATACTAATCTTGATATAGTGATTAGCACGTTCCAAATCGCCCATTCCATAAAGTAATTCCGCTAATGCGCACAAAGAATAATTTTCTTTCACCACTGCCCTAATGTCAGCAATGGCACTGCTAATACGTGCTTCCATTTCTTTCTGCTTGTTCCCCACGACATGATAAGCAAAAGCCAGAATTGAAGTAGCTACTGCATACTCACGCGTATTGGATTTCAACCGAGGTAAAAAATTCTTCAATAAACATATAGCCTCCTGACTTTTTCCCTGGTCAATGAGCTGAGGTGCATGCACGACTACATATCTATAAGTATCTTCCGGTACTAGGCTGATTATAGAATCCCTATACAAATTTGCTATCCGAAGATAATTGTTCACGTAGTTCCGATCAGTGGCGTACTCTGCCTGATAGAGATATAGGTTTTCAAAACATACATAATAGTCCACTATATTTTCACCCTCCAACGTGTTACGAGGAAGCGATTTCAGCAATTCCATTGCTTCAACAAAAAGGCCCGAAGTATTTAGAATATGTACTTTATTTAATATAGAACTATTTATCCATTGCCTATTATTTAGCCGTGTGGCAATAAGAATATTTTCATTTATATAATGTAATGCAGAATCACTAATATAAGAATTATATTCGGCAAAAAGACGATTTTGTATCAGATAACGCTCCATGTCAGTAAGCCTCCCTTGCTTCAACTCATCCTTTATCAAAGAAATATACCGTTCTTTTTCTTCCTCGTATTGTCTACGCATTACGATAGTCTTATCCAGAACAGACAAAAGGCTATCTATTGCAGATGCATACATACCAAGCGAACATGGCAACAGCATTATTATTAAAATCAAGATACGCATCATAGGTTAACATTGTGACATAACTTCGCAAAGTTACAATTTTCTTCTGTTATGAAAATACGATTTTAGTATTTTCTTTGGCATTATAAGTCGTACATCATAGGGATTATACATCTACCGAAATTCATATTTCCTCTACTTCGGATAGCTTTTAAAGCTTTTATGGCAGTTTTCAAACCTCCTTCTGCCTAATAATGGCTAACATTGCAACCGAAACCAAAGGTTGACATCAACATGAGAAAGACATTATTATTTTTATACCTTTTATCTCTCGGCAGTATTGCCGCATACGGTCAGACACGTCTGACCCAAGACCCCAAACTGGAACGACAACTCCACGAAAGCGGACTGATACATCAACCCCTCCCCCTGGATATTGAAAACTCTTTCGAAACCAACGGATGGAAAAAGGAGGTCTTGCAAAGCGCTCCTCTCACCCGCTCGGCAGGTACAGAGGGATGGAGTCATTCCGGCGCAGGAAGCATGTCCTTCAGTACGGAAAAGACCGTTTCCGGCAAAGGCAGCATCAAACTGCAATTCCCCACATTCACCGGGAAAAGGGCGACCGGCTCTCCTTCCGACCCAGACTATGCCACCTACGGAAACAGCAGTGTTACCTATCATCTAGACGGCGCCAATCTGGAGAAGTACAACCGCATCGTATTCTCCATCTATCCCGATTGCGACGGCGCGCGCATCGTCAACATGAACCTCACGTTTCGCAATGCAGATACTCCTGCCAAGAAAGGATATAATCAGCCTTCGGGTTCACACCTCATTAACCTTATTAATAAGGAGTGGAACCAATGCTTCCTCGAAATAGACGAGTATCAGCGCGACAAGGTGATATCCATCACCTTCAGCACAGCCCTCAAAGGCAAAGACCGGACTACAGGAGATTCAGCTATCTACTACCTGGACAATCTACAACTGCAAACGGTGAAAGCCCCTGAGAAAGTCAGCGGATGGATACCTGCCGATGGAAAAATCTCCTACTCGACAACCGGCTATGCCGTCAACCACCCCAAAACCGCCCTCATCAACACAAACCTCACCATAGACGCCGGAAAGCGCTTCCAACTGCTTACCCCAACCGGAGAAATAGCTTACGAAGGAGACATCCGAAAAGAGAAAACCACTCTCGGAGAATTTGGCCTTATTGATTTCACCTCCTTCAATAATCCCGGAGAGTATCAGCTGAAGGTCGGAACATCGCTAACTCCCACCTTCCGGATTAGAGAAAGACTTTGGGAAGATTCACAATGGAAAGTGCTGAACTTCATCTTCTGCCAGCGCTGTGGACATCCGGTTCCCGGCAAGCATTCCACCTGCCACGTAGACCTCATGTCCCGACATGACGGACGCAGCATCTCCTACTCCGGCGGATGGCACGATGCAGGAGACTTGTCCCAGCAAACCTTGCAGACGGGAGACGTGACCTTTGCTCTGCTCGAAGCCTATAATAAACAAAGAAATATCAACCCAGCCCTCGCCGCCCGCCTGCGTGAAGAGGCGGAATGGGGAGTAGAGTTCATCCTAAAGAACCGCTACGGCGATGGTTACCGCGCCAGCAGCATGGGATTGCTTATCTGGCAAGACGGTGTGTTCAATACATTGGACGACATATCTTCCGTACGTGTACAGAACATGGCATTTGACAACTTTCTCTATGCCGGATACGAAGCTTACGCCTCCATGACGCTGGACAACGACCCGATGCTGCAGGAATACCTATTGCGCGTGGCCGAAGAAGATTTCGCTTTTGCTATGGAGAAGTTCAAAAAAGATAGCTTCGACCAGTTCGTCCAGCCTTACGAACACAGTTACAACACTTCGAAAAGTCAGTATATGGCTACCATCTCCTGGTCGGCAAGCCAATTATACAAGCTGACCGGAAAACCTTCTTATGCGGACATCGCCGCCGAATACATCCGCTACACCCTCGACTGCCAGCGCACGGAACCGCTGAAAGACAAAGACGGGACACGCGGATTCTTCTACCGGGACAAATCCCGCAAATCCATCGTACATTACATACACCAGTCGCGCGAGCAGGTCTATATGCAGGCCATGGTGATGCTTTGCGAAACCCAGAAGGAGCACCCCGATTATCCTAAATGGGTGAATTCCATACAACTATATGGAGAGTATCTGAAAGGAATGATGAAGTATACCCATCCCTACGGTATGATTCCAAGCGGTGTTTACCATGCAGAGGAATATAAGGATACCACCAACTTCTACGCCCTCCATCTGTTTCCCCCTGCCAATGCCAAGGAACTGTACACGGAACAGATTAAACGAGGAGTACAACTGGACAAAGAGCACTACATGAAACGTTTCCCCGTGTGGTTCAACATTTTCAACGGCAATACCGCCATCCATCTTTCCAACGGAAAGTCCGCCGCCATCTGCGGAAACTTCCTGAAGGACAAGGAACTGCTCAACATCGGTCTGGAACAGTTGTACTGGACCGTAGGCAAGAATCCTTTCGGACAATCCTTGATTTATGGAGAAGGACACAACTATCCGCAACTGAATACCTTCTCTTCGGGAGAAATGACAGGAGAGATGCCCGTTGGTATCCGTACCCTGGGTAACGACGATGTCCCCTATTGGCCGCAAACCAACAATGCCTGTTATAAAGAGGTATGGATTACCTCGGCAGGCAAATGGCTGTCTCTGATTGCGGAATATTAGATAATGGAGAATTAATAACTTATAAATTATAAATTACAAATTATGAAACATCTGTTTATTTTATTGTTTACGGCTTGCACCCTGCTGACGTACGCACAAGTCCCCGAAGGTTATCCGGCAAACTATGCCAAAGCTCCTCGCTTCAAGGCCTTGATTTATTACACGCAACATGCGGAAGAAGCACACGTACAATTTGCAGAACAAGCAACCACTTTCTTCAAGAAGCTCAATTACGGTGACGGCTTTGTTCTGGATATTACTACCGATTTTTCAAAATACCCATACGAGAAACTGAAAGAATACAATGTCATTATCATGCTTAACACATCCCCCAACACCAAGGCCGAACGCGATGCTTTTGAGCAATACATGGAAAACGGAGGCGGTTGGGTAGGTTTCCACGCAGCAGCCTACAACGACAAAAACACGCATTGGCCCTGGTTCGTTAAGTTTCTTGGTGGTGGGGTGTTCTATTGCAACAACTGGCCTCCCCAGCCGGTATTGGTCGAAGTCGACAACGAAGAACATCCCGTTACCAAGAATCTGCCTGCATCATTCGTGGCTCCCGCCAGCGAATGGTACCAATGGACTCCCAGCCCCCGCCAGAACAAGGACGTAGAGGTACTCTTGTCCCTATCTCCCAAGAACTATCCACTGGGTATCAAGGATGTAGTGAATTTTGGCGACTTCCCCATCGTATGGTCCAACAAGAATTACAGAATGATTTACCTGAATATGGGACATGGTGACGAAGAGTTTATCGACGGTACACAGAACCTGCTATTGGTTAATGCTTTCCGCTGGGTAGTGAGCAAAGACAAAAGCGGCAACCCGTTCCTCAAATAAAACGGTTTCCATAACAGCAATCAAGAGAATAAATAGGGGATAATTCCCCTATTTCCTATGTTAACACTACGTTTTTATGCCGAAACAGATACTTTTCCTTCGAAAAGTATCTGTTTCGGTCGTTTTATATAGATACCCTTGCCGGTTCCCAACGGGCCGGAATGACAGTTTCATATCGTTGAAACCAAAAGTTTCACTTGCTGAAACTTTTAGTTTTACGAAAGGAAACTAAAGGTTTCCCTTAATGAAACCAATTATTTTCCCAATCAAAACTTCTCGTATTTAGTCTCAAAACTAAAAGTTTCATGTTGAGAACTAAGACAATAGCCACTTTTACGATTCACCCAATAAATAGGAGGCATCATCTTTTAGAAAGATTGGAAAGCGTGATAGATGGTTGTAACGTTTTTTATCTGTCACGGGTATCTATCACGCTTTAATTGATTTATAATCAAAACAATACACCCATTTGCGTGATAGCATGACAGATGTTTTGCCAAAACAAACTTTGTGAAGGAACAAAAAATCCCCGGTATTATTCACAAGGAAATACCGGGGACTCTTCAGAAAAAAACAATCAAAACTTATAACCAGCCAGGGTTCTGTGTCAAGCCACCTTTAGCTCTATCCATTTCCGACTGGTCAATTGGAAAGTATCTGAACTTCTCCGTCCAACCTTTGTTACCTAAAATCTCTGTTCCTTTATCGAAACGCAGAATATCAAACCAACGCTGCATTTCATCCATAAACTCATACCCACGCTCTTCAAAAAGAATATCCAACAACTCCTGCTTGCTCTTTCCCGCCAAGTTGATACGATGCTCTTTGTCTTTGAAAGCGCGGTCTCTGACCTGGTCGAACCAACCTTGCGCATCAGCACTGGCAGTTCCGTTGATACGTACATCAAGCTCCACAGCCAGCAGCAAAACATCGGCATAACGGTAAATACGCCAAGAGTTATAATAGTTATCCGTAGGATTCACCGTAGACGTCGTCTCCTTTCTCGGATGAATCTTATAGTGCCCCAGACCCTCGTAATTTTCCTGCTGGTCACTGACTTGGAAAGCACTTCCTGCCGGTAGTTCACCTTTGGCCACCATTTCTGCCACTTTTTTAGCCTCGTCCGCATAGACAATGACTGTTCCCTCACGGCGCGTATCACCTTCCTTAAACATGTTGTAAACAGTACTCGGCATGGTATTCTGCCCATAACCTTCGCCCAAGCCGCCCTGCTCGGCACTTCTCGGGTCAACAATGTTACGACCACCCAAAGAACGTGCAAGACCAAACCCTTCACCGGAGTTATTGCCGGCATAACATACCTCAAAGATAGATTCCGCACACCATTCTCCGTCTTTCACCCATAAGTTTTGATAATCAGGGTTCAACCGGTATCTTCCACTGGTGATTATTTCTTTCATGTCATTCAATGCCACCTGATATTTAGTCTCATCACGATGGAACAAAATAATTTTGGCACGAAGCAGCTTGGCAGCATCCCGGCAAACGCGTCCCTGCTGTGTAGCACTGCGCTGGGGCAGATACTTAGTCACTTCGTCATCCAAGTCACCCATCATAAACTCATAAATTTCTTCACGGGTTCCTTTGGCAACGCTATACATTTCACTGGCTGCCAGATAATGTTTGATAAGCGGGAATTGCTCATACCCCATAAACAGATGGTAATAGAAAATGGCACGGTAAAAGCGCGCTTCGGCAGAAATGGAATTGACAAAGTCTGCATTGAGGTTGCACCCGGCCAATTTGTCAATCAACAGATTGGCAGCAATGACTCCATTGAACAAGCCGAAATCCCACTCATTCCACCAAGAACCATATCCCCATGCACCGAAACAAGAAGTCGCGTCATAGGTAAAAGTATCCCATTTCGTCTTGTAAGACCCCTCACCGATACCACCACCGGTTTCGGACTCATCACCCAGCAAAGAAGAGTAAGACCAAACCTCCGGCATACGGGTCTGCATTTCATTCATCACGGCATACAAGCCCTTCATCATATCGTCTTCCGTCTTATAGAATTCGGTTTCTGACACCTGAGTTCTCGGATTCACTTCCAGAAAATCTGAACAAGCTGTGGTCGACAAAGCCATCGCACCCAAAGCCAATACCTTTAATATCTTATTCATTGTATCTAATTTTTAGGTTAATCAAAATGTAATATTCGCACCGATAGTATAAGTACGTGCTTGCGGATATGTTCCCCCGTCAAATCCATCACGTGTTCCCACTTCAGGATCATAACCGCTGTAGTTGGTAATTGTAAACAGATTTTCGCCCTGCACAAAGAAACGCAGCCCCTTGACACCGACACGCTGCAACATCTGTCCGGGCAGACTATAGCCAATCTGCAACACTTTCAAACGCATATACGAACCATCTTCCACAAAAAAGTTTGAAACCTGATAGTTATTGTTGTCACCATCTATCACACGTGGCACCCAATTGGAAGTGCCTTCACCATGCCAACGGTTCAGCCAAGATTTGTCGTAGTTACCAAAAGTCACATTGGAACGTCTGTACAGTTTATAAATGTCGTTTCCGATACTTCCCTGGAAGAATGCACTGAAATCAAATCCTTTCCAATCGGCAGAAAGAGTGAATCCATATGTCCAGTCAGGGTTCGGCTTGCCTATCATGGTACGGTCATCACCATTCAACCCATTTTCACCATCCAAATCTTTAAAACGAATATCTCCAGGCTTGGCATTCGGCTGTATCAGCTGAGTCTTTCCGTTAGAATCTACGTAGGTATAGCTATCTATCTCCTGCTGATTCTGGAAAATACCATCATGCAAGTAACCGTAGAAGAAGCCGTACGGACGCCCGTTCTCTCTCCAACTGACCTGGCCGCCCATACCACCGCCGATATTATTGAGACCGACACGGTCGGGGCCCTGGTCTGTTACGGTATTCTTCACATAAGAAGCATTTCCATTGATACCCAGATTCACTTCACCCACCTTAAAGCGATAGGACGCTTCGAACTCGATACCTTCGTTCTTCACTGTACCCGAATTGACCGTCATACTGCCATAACTGGTATAAAGAGGAATCGGCATGGAAAGCAGCATGTCCTTCGTCTTCTTCACGAAATAGTCGGCAGAGAATGTCAATGCACTGTTGAAGAAACGCAAGTCAATACCCAAGTCGGTCTGTTCGGAGGTCTCCCATTTCAAATCAGCATTGGCATAGCCACTGGGCAGCATGCCCGTATATACCTTTCCATTTATGACTGCATTCTTACCCTGACTCATCATACTTGTATAGGCAAAGGAGCCAATACGTTCGTTACCATTCTGTCCCCAGCTTAGACGTATCTTGGCAAAATCCAACCAGGAAGGTCTGTTTTCCATGAACTTCTCACGAGTCAACACCCAACCCAAAGAAACCGAAGGGAATGTAGCATATTGGTGCTCGCGACTGAAGTTTGACGAACCGTCCCGTCTCACTACCGCTTCGAACAAATACTTTTCATCATAATTATAATTGATACGTCCGAATACGGATGCAATGCGGTGGTCTTCTGCCCCACCCCATACTTTGGACTGCTCTTCGGGCGCTGTGGCTGTGTCTATATATCCCTTGTCTATATCCACCACCAGCAGATTATAATCTTCCGCTTCCAAATTGGAGTAATGGTAGGAAGACATACTTGTACCGAACAGTGCACCTATATTATGACGGCCGAAAGACTTTGTATACGACAGTACATTTTCCCACTGCCAATAGGAAGACTCCCTTTTCTTATCCTCTACCTTGGAAGTGGCATTCTTACTGGTAGCATTTAGCTCGTAGACTGGAGTTACATTCTTAATGGAATTGAACACCCATTCCGCACCATAGGTAGTCTTGAACTTCAAGCCTGGCAACAAGTCGACATCAAGGTTAAAGTTCGCACCGAAATTCTGAGGCATAGTCCTCTGGTTATGACTGACCTGCATGGCTGCCAGCGGATTGGTTATTTCACGCATCTCGATGATATTGTATGCCAGGCCGTTGGGAGCAATGACATGATTTGGATAAGTTACGGCATATTGCTCCAGTATAGCAGGGTCGGTCTGATAAACCGGCTCGGTAGGAGGCAACATATTCATGGAAGTAATCAAGCCTGCAGCTTCACTATTGCCAATAGTATTACCAGTCTGGATTGACTTGGAATAGCTTGCAATTGCACCAAAACTAATCTTATTCAACCAATTTCGTGATTTCGTGTCCAGTAATACATTATTGTAATTCAAGCGTACATTGTAGCGTTCATAATCAGCATGTCCTTTAGCATAAATACCTTCTTGCTTTACATAACCGAAAGAAGCATAATAGGTAGAGTTGTCCGTACCTCCACTCAACGAAACCTTGTGGTTCATAATAGGAGCATTCTTGTTCTGCAGTTCCTTTTGCCAGTCGGTATTGACGCTGGAAACAGTCGGGAAATAAGGGTCCTTACCTGCGTTGGCAGCCATTTCATTCATCAACATCTGATAATCCGCACTACCCAGCAAATCCACCTTCTTGGAAGGATTCTGAATACCGTACGTAAATTCATAGTTCAAAGTAGCCTTCCCTTTAGTACCCTTCTTCGTAGTTATTAGCACAACACCGTTAGCACCACGGGCTCCGTAAATAGCGGCGGAAGCTGCGTCTTTCAACACTTCAATAGACTCAATATCAGAAGGATTCAAATGACTGATACCACTTTCAGACGGCATGCCGTCTACTATATAAAGCGGATCGGAGTTGTTGACCGTACCGGTACCCCGAATACGAATCTTTGATTCCGCACCGGGCTGACCTGAATTAGAGATAATCTGTACACCGGAAACTTTACCTTTCAAAGCATTCTGAATATTTGTAGGATTACCTTTATCCAACTCTTCACTGGTAACACGGCTCACAGCAGACGAAAGTACACTCTTCTTTTGTACACCATAGCCTACTACAACTACCTCGTCCAGCAACTCAGAAGAATCAGTAAAACGGACTTTCAGATTTGTATCTGCAGCAGTCAGTTTATACTCAATAGGCTCATAACCGATAAAAGTGAAGACCAACACATCACCCACAGAAGCTTTCAGGCTGAAATTCCCATCAATGTCCGTCACAGTACCCACAGCCGGATTACTTTTCATACTGACATTAGCACCCGGAACCGTTTCTCCGGAAGGATCATAAACGATACCCTGCACATTAATTTGTTGTGCGAAGAGCTGCAAAGTGCAACTGAGAATGCAAAGCAGCAAAAGGACTCTTTTTCTTTTCATGATAATAGTATTAGTTTATAAAATAGAAAGTTATTCATATTGTATTGATACAAATTCCAATACTTCGATAAGCGAAATTACGTACTAAACAAGAAATGGAAGTTGAATATTTCTCATAAGGAGTTCATTTACTAACACATCCATAAAAAACGTTTTATTTTAAACTTAAAGTGATAAAGTTTAAACCCATAAAAAAACGGATACGTTTCTGTACGTACCCGTTTTCTTCCAAATCCATTGATTATAAAAAGTATTACCTTTCTAAAGTCCAGTTAATGGCATTTCTGAACATGGTCGTAAACCCTTCCGTTTCGTACAACTTACTACTATGCCCTATCTGGAAATAAACATTGCGTGCCTTTTTGCTTTCATTGACCCAAACCACCGGATGATCGCCCATCTTGATGTCCGATGCAGGCGTGTAGCTCGATTCGTCTACATTGGCCAGTACATGTACATTGGGGCGCGGGCTCTTGTCATAAGTATACCACTCGTCATCGGGCACCACGAAAGAGGCCGGAACATCTTTCATTACCGGATGCTGTTTATCTTCCACAATCAGCGTACCGTTGGCCAGCGGAGCTATGTAGTTCTTGAAACGTACACCACCCATGAAATCAGAGAACCATTGCCACATGGGATAACCGTCAAACTCGCCCAGCAAAGTAGCATGATGGAAACCTATCCAGCCGCCACGGCCTTCTTCTATATACTTGACGAACGCATCTTCCGCTTCCTTCGGCCAAGTATAAGGCGGGAAATCCAATTGAATAACCAGGCTGAACTGCGACAAGTAAGCCTCCGTTATGTTCCTGGCATTGTTTATCTCGGTAATACTGAAATTCCCCTTTACACCTTCGGCCGCCAACCACCTCAAACCGGCATCCGTAAATCCTCCGTGCTGTCCGCCACGTTCCGTCAACACCAGTACCTTCGCCTTGTGCGGCTTGCCCAATAGGTTTTCTGCTACCGTACGGCGCAAATCACCCTGTTCATTGTCTCCGCTATAATCCCAATACATGCCTCCCAGCAAATCTTTATCCAGAATATACTGACACTTGATGGCAAGTGAACGGGGATTCTCAAAACCAAATACCAACGTATCATTCTTATCGGCCAGATAAGGCACTTGAGCCACCTCATCCCACTTTTCAGTATATTGGGTATCCGTATTCCCTACCTTATTATAGTCTTGGAAGCTGGGATAACCGTCACCTCCACGACCATAGAAGGGCATACCCATCACCAGCTTGGAAGGCGGTACGCCCGCTTTCAAGTGTGCAGTAACGGCACCGTCCGAAGTAATGTCACCGCTATGTCCTGACGGATAAAGCGCCGAATGGTGCTTGGGAGCAGAAGCCATGTCATAAGCCATGATATTCACAAAATCGACGGAAGGTAAGATAGCCTTGAAGTCAATGTAACGGGCAGAAGCTACGGTGGCAAGTGTCAGTTCCTTTTCATTGCCGATGGCAGCTCTGATATCCTGCATCAGAAGTGTAAAATTCTCCGTATCGTCCGGTGACGAGGATATATTTGCCATAGAGCTGGTGGGATATTCCCAATCGATGTCAATGCCATCCAAAGCGAACTCCTTCACCACACGGTCACAGTCCGCGGCAAAAGCACGGCGATATTCATCATTGGCAGCCATCTCACTGAAACGTCCGCTTCCCCAGCCGCCGATGGAAAGCAGCACTTTCAGCTCCGGCTTCTGTTTCCTCAAATCAACAATCTGTCTCAAACGTTCCTCATTATCAATCTTGACACCGTTAAAGCTCTCGTTTACATGACCGAACGCATAGTTGATATGCGTCATGTACTGCGGGTCGGGCATCACCTCACTCCACGAAGTGACATAAGCAACCACAACCTTTGAATCGCGGGAAGCCGCAACGACCTCTTCTCCCGACTTAACGCTACCGCATGAAACCAATACGCCCAAAGCGGCAGCCATCATCATTCTAATTTTTTTCATAAGTACTATCTTTAATTACAAATTATCGCAGGTCTGACGGACCCGTGAACCTATCAATGCATAATACAGCATAAACGCTTCTCCAAAAAGAACGATGAGCCATGACCATCTCCAGCCTCCAAGAACATCGGCAAGCACTCCTTGCAACAAGGGCAATATGGCACCGCCTACCACTCCAATCATGAACACACCCGAAGCCACCGAAGTGTATTTTCCCAAATGGGCAACGGACAAAGTAAAGATAGCTCCCCACATGATGGAATGGAACAGACCTACTGCCGTGAGCAGCCACGGATTATTCAGAAGAATGGCCAGTAGGGCGAGTAGTCCTGCCGATACCGTAGTAACCGTCAACTGCACGCGGGGAGAAATCTTGCTCAGGCTGCTCCCCACCAGGCGGCCCACAAGCATGCCACCCCAATAGAGCGTAGCCATCAGCGCCGGAGAAGCATAATCCATCTCAATGGCATACAGATTGATGTTGGCTCCGATGCAGACTTCCACTCCTACATAAAAGAAGATAGCCACCACGCCCAATGTCAGATGAC
>ERZ1504274.294-NODE-294-length-16102-cov-3.884714_pt1 | contig 16102 bp, 8 predicted proteins | sample MGYA00572325_ERZ1504274 | MGnify/ENA primary metagenome ERZ1504274 (study PRJEB39906, sample SAMEA3182101) | gut metagenome | biome: human; feature: gut; material: Stool; isolation source: human stool | place: Canada | collected 2013-02-12 ... | reverse complement strand
AAAAAGGTTAGTATATCACAGTTGATAACGGCTGCAAATGTACAAAAATTTATGTCTGACAAAAGGGAGTTTTAGTTCATTCTTTACCACTATCCGTTCAAAAACGTACATTTAGAACGGATAACCGATGGCAAAATGCAGTGCCATACTATCCTTGAACTTAGGAATATTGTAATATCCCGACTTTCCGGTATCATACGGGTCGTGAAGCCCGATACCCAAATCCAGACGGAAAACAAGGAAGTCCAGGTCATAGCGTAAGCCGAATCCCGTACCCAAAGCAATCTGTTTCGGGAAATTCTTCAAGGTGAACTCACCGTTCGGGCGATTTTCGTCCTTACGCATCAGCCATACATTGCCGGCATCCAGAAACACCGCTCCATGCAAGTCGGCAATCATACGGAAGCGATACTCGATATTGGCTTCTATGCGAATATCACCCACGTGGTTGATATAGGTATATTTTCTGTCCGTCTCGGGAGGATAGCCGCCCGGACCTATACTGCGTGCAGAAAAGGCGCGCACACTATTGGCACCGCCGATATAGAACTGTTCCGTATAAGGTGCAGTCGTAGCGTTGCCATACGACCATATCACCCCTCCGGCAATACGCGAGGCTATCATCTGGTTCTTGTCTATCCGGTAATGGTACCTGAATTCCGAGTTCAGCTTCAGGAACTGTGCAAAAGGTACCCCGAAAAGCTTCTTTCCTTCCTCACTGAACGGCTTGCCGAAAATACGGTAGACGGCAGAAGTCAGGTTACCGGCCGACGCAACGGTGGTCTGCCACCAGATGGGGTTACGCTTGCCGCGCACGGAAGCGTTGTCATAAGTATAGGTGTACTCCATGGCAGGAATGAACTGGTCGCGCAAACTAACGTAGAGTGCCGGATTCTCGGCACGCAACGTATCGAAAGCGGCAGTAGGATTGCGCAGTACATTGAATGTCAACCGGAAAGGAGTTATACTGTGCCTGGAAGTCGATTTGGGCTGGAAGTCATAAGTGACATTACCGCCAAAAGCCAGCAGCTTATAATACTTGGCACGGTTCATCTGGTCGGCATATAAACGGAAAGTCGTTGTAGCCGGGAAGTCATACTCACGGTCGCCCATCCTAGGAAACACCACGCGCGGAAAGATAAGCGAAGTGGAGATACCCAGTTCATAACTGTTCATCAAGGAAGAACTTGCCTTGCCCGTCTGCCATTCGTACGAACCGTTCAACTTCACATTCCAGCTTTCACCGCCACCGAAGACATTGTTCTTCGTCACCGTAAAAGCGGCACCCGGTCCCGTCTGGTTATTGCTCTTCATGGTGACATTAAAATCCAACTCCGCATCGTAGGGTTTATCGAGCGCGGCAATGACCCTCACATCCAATGTATCAGACACAAACGCCGTATCACGCGGTATATACTGCATCTCCGCATAACGGAAAATACCGACGCTTGCCAGACGCTCCTGAATACGGGTCTGACGGTACAAACTATACAAACTCTGCATAGAACGCTGGCGGGCAATACCTGCGCTGTCCTGTATCTGACGTTTCCGCCGATAACCTTGATAGTTCAACCAACGGTAAAGCATGTTGGGACGTACCGGAGGTTTGTTGTAGTAATGTATGGTCAAGCCTTTGTAATCCATGCTGTCATTGGGTTCCTGCCCCTGCTTTCCAAGAAGATAGACGGATTTACGCCCCACACGGAACTGCTTCTCGGCTACCTTTGGCATACCGGGAACGGGAATCAAGCGCATCTGGACATGCCCATTGGGAACCATCATGGTATCGGCCTGATAGGTCAGGTAGTCGGGACGGAAATAATAACAGCCCACATTACGCAGCAGGGTACTGATACGGGTACGCTCCCCATCCAGATCAGCCACATTGAATTGTTCTCCCGAACTGATAAGGGAACGTCGGCGTCCCAGCTCCATAATGCGAGTGGTACGCTCGCTGAAACCACGATAATATACCGTATCTATAAAGTAGGGGTTACGCATGTTCACCGTATATTGCAACTTTGCCTTCAGCGAGTCCTTCGGGTCGATAAATGTCTTGTAGCTGACGCTTCCGTTGAAATAGCCATAATCGCGCAGCAAGTTAACCGCCGCCTTCTGGCGTATATCGGGATTCACCGTAGACATAAGCACCGGAGTGGCGGCAAATTTATTGAATATCCACTTTCCGAATCCCTTCTCATACTTCTGGAAACCATTGTAAATCCACAGTCCGAAAGGAAAGGGATAGCGGATAGTAGAGCTTCCCAGCAACGAATTGTTCGGTGCCGTAGCAAGGGCGGCTTCCACCTCTTCCATAGCAATCTCACCAACAGACGTTTCACTGCGGTTCAATACAATCATCGGCTTTTGGCCGGTATAGAGTATCTCCCCCTCGGGCAAGTGCTTCGTGGTGGAGCAACCTGCCAGAAATATCAATCCTGCAATATATAATATCAGTCGTTTCATATCACATTCCTACTTTTTCATATCGCTATTTTCAGCCTCCGGTTTTATCTTTTTCTTCCTGAAGATGAAGAGTTCACTCAATCGGTCCATCTTCCGGCGCAGCACAAGGCCGACACCCGTTTCGGTTATCTCACCGTCGAGTATGCTTTCGTAGTTTTTATTATGGAATACACGGACATATCGAGTACCCGACGCATCAAGACGGTATTCCAGCGATATATTGTCAATGAATGATTCCGCATCGTTCGTGGCATTGGCCCCGGTGGACACTTTTCCACCGATGACTATCTGTACGCGGTCGTTGAAGAAACGCTGGGAATAACGAAAACTGAAGTCTTTCTGCGTGTCACCCGTTTCAGCAGAGGTACGGTCTTCCACACCTACACTGATATTGGCCCCTTTTATACCTCCCGCCAAGGAGTTTATCTGGCTCTGAAGCACTGAGTTCAAGGCGGCTCCCATTGACAAACCTCCTCCTTTGGCACCACTGTTCAGGTAAATACCCGTGGCAAGCATGGCAATGGCCTGCTTGCTACGCTCTTCTGCACCCATTGCCTGCAGCTCATTCTCTACTGCGGCATCTTCGGGCGCCGAAATATCGAATATCAAATCGGGAGCGTCAAGCCTGTTCTTGATGGAAATGGAAACATCGAAGTTCACCATGCGCGAACCGTCCCCGTCACCATCGGCCACAGAAGCACGCATACGTTCCGTAGCCTTCAGACTCAGCGTAGGATTCATAATATTCCCCCGCCAATCCACATAACTGCCGGGATTGAACTGGAACTCCTTCAACGGGATGATAGGCAGCGAATATTTCATGACGCCACCCGAAAGGGTATAGCGTCCGGTAAGGCTCATATCCCCTTGGGGAGTATACTGCATATTCAAATCACCGCCACCTTCCAGTTCGATGTATTTGCTGCGGTCGGGACTCAAGTCAGCACGAAGACGGACAGCATCGTCAATATGGACGGACATATACATTTCCAATCCTCCCAAAGACATGGCAGGAACCTCATCTGCTTTTACCGACGTCGTATCGGTGAACGAGGTAAAGGTAACCAGCCCACTGAGACGGTCTTCCACCGTTAAAGGGGAATCGGTCAACACGTAGGTTACGTTGGTATTGCCCAGCAAATTCATGTTTCCACGCATCGTGAGCCCGTCAAGCGGCCCCTTCACCGTGGCATGCAAGTCGACGAACACCTTTCCATACACCAGACTTTCGCGGGTACGCGGTGCATCCAGCAACGTATAGTTCTCTGCCAGCAGATTGAGGTTGGCAGTAGGACGCTCCATATTCCGGAAATCAACCTTACCGTCAATCGTAAACGGATTCTTGCTGGTGGTATAAATGGCAAACTTATCAAATATCAACTGATTGTCCTTTATCTGTACCGGACGGTTGTCGAACCAGTAACGTGCTCCCGCCTGGCGTGCATAGACAGACACACTGTCCAAAACAATATCACCATGCATTTGAGGCTTGTCCAGCGAACCATAAATATAAAGCCCTCCATCAATATCTCCGGTAAAGGCCACCGTTTGGTCAGGGATGAATGCATTGGCCATCTTCAATGGAAAATGCTCGAAACGGGTGGACACTTCCAGGGTATCCTTTCCGTTCTTCTGCGTCAAGATACCGTCGGCGGTCATCACTTCTTCATTATCATATGTAAAATAGGTATTCAGATAGTGCGTATTCTTGTCGCCCGGCAACCAGGTAGCCCCCAGGCCGATGTCTCCAACCGGTTGGCGTTCGTAGGTCAGTTTCTCTACATTGGCTTCGGCAGACACCTGCAGGGAAGTGGCAGTCTGTATATAATTTGCTTCGGCAGAGAACAATCCCGTAAGCCGGGGCATATAAGGAAGTACCTCCGTAAGTTCATCCAAGCGCAATCGGCTCAGTTCTACGTTTATATTCTGCAAGGAAAGGGTATCATTCTTGTCGGATTGCATACGGAAACACAGACCATCGTCGCTGTCCATATCAATATTGGCATAGACGCGCATATTCTTATGCAGATAAATCCAGTTACTATTGTCCGCAAAGTGGAATTTACGGAAAGCGATAATCGGCTCGGCAGGAATAAGGTTCAGCAGCACACCATTACCGCGACCGTGTCCTTCGGTCAACGGACGGGCATTAATACCGAATAGAACACCGGTCTGCCCTTTTCCATTCACATAATCCACAGTCAGTTCCGCATCTTCATTACGGACTTCACCCGTCAGTGTGCTACGGAACACAAACTGCGGGTTCTTGGGACCGTTTATGACACCACCTTGCAACTTCATGCGGGCAGTATCCTGCTTTACTGTAAAAAATATCGTATCGAGCTGCAAGGAGTCCATGCGCAATCCGTGAACAGCTGTACGTCCATTGATGCCGACTTGCGGAGTAAATCCGAAGCTCAGTTTGAAATCATTATAGGAAATACCCTTTGCAGCCAGGAAATAGCTGACGGGATTCTGGTTACCGGCTTCCAGATGCATGCCCGCTGAAGGAAGGACTTGGCGCAAAGCGGCATGGTCCAAACGCCGTTCATCAATCTGCTTTGTCAGGATAGAGACAAATTTATCCGACTGTTCCATCAACTTCTTCAACGTGCTGTGAGCGCGGAAACGCAGATTCAAGTCACCGGCATCAAGCCTCAACTTGAGAGAATCATGACGTGCCTCCGCTCCCATTGTAAAGGCAAACGGGTGTTTCAATGGTCGGGGCACCAAACCCAGCTTATGCAGATTCACCTCTTCCACATTTAAATCCAAAGCGCCATCCAGATAGTTGCGGTCAAGACGCATATCCGCATTTCCCTGCATCTTGAGAAGGACATTATCGCTGGCAAGACGGACGGTAGCAACGGATGACTTGAGTCCGGCATGCACATCTACACCGGAAATGTCCCAATGGCCATACTGTAGTTTTTCCAAGGAGGCATTCAAAGCGGCCACAGTTTTTCGTGATGCCACATCCACCCCTTGCCCCTTAGCGGACATCTTTGCCGTAAGAGTATAGATAGAGTCCTTGGGCAGGAAGTGATGCACCTGCAAGTTGTTGATGGCAAGGTCGGCATGGTAGGCTTCCGTAGCAAGATTATAGGCGGCGTCCAAATTCAAGGCGCCTTCCTTCTCCTTCAGTTTCAGGGCGGCAGTGCACTGCGCCCCCTCCATACCGAGACGTGCCGCAAGGTGCATACTGTCCGGCACAATGATGGAGCCATCGGGAGCAATGTCAGCTAGTCCGGTCAGGAAGTTCAAGTTCTGCGTATGCATTTCGAAGTCCATGCTTCCATTACGTTTCACACTGTCGGTCAAGCTCCAGAATTCTCCTCCCCCACTCAACGAAAAGGCTCCGGGCAGCTCAGCCGTAAAACGGGAAATCTGCATCTGCTTCAGGTTTCCTTCCGTACCGGCATGAATCACCAACGGACGGAACGGATAGGCTTCCTTGAAAGCTTCCGGCAAGCCACCGGCAAAAAGCAGTACATCCTGTTTGCCGATACGGGCATTGAAACGGGCTGTCAGACGGCCGGTGGTAGGTATATTTATCAGTTCCCAGTAAGTCTGTGCCGTAAGGTTCATCTCACTATGAGGTGTCAGCAACTTCAAAGAAGGGATACGGATAACGGTAGAATCGGCAAACAACCGCCCGGTCAGGGAAGTTACACTCAAACCGGAACGCTCATACATGGAAAATTCCCGGATAACGGCATTCATATCTCTGCCGTAGTACATCACAGAATCAATGCCCAGGCGAATGTCGCGAAGAGCAATGTGCGAGGGGTCGAAGCCTATCGCACTCCCCGGGCCACCGGTATCATAATTGACAGAAGTTCCAGTCAGCAGGAATTTTCTCCAGCCATAGAACTGGTGTTTCAGGTCGGCAGCAGCGTCCGCAATCTCAGCATCTCCTATATGGGCTTTCAGCCCCATGGAGTCCAATGGCATCTGTAAATCGACCGAGACGTTCTTCAACTTCAGAGTATGGAGTGTGACTTTCCAGTTTAACGCAGTGTCAGTAGTGTCCTTGGGAGTCTCAGTGGTATCTGCAAGCATCACCTGCACATGGGTATCGCTCAATTCTATATTATTGAGGATGGCATCTTCTTTTGTAAGGTCTATGCCATGGCTTTCGAAAAAGAAATGCCCCAGTACTCCTTTGATACACATACCTTCCATTAAATTGGAGGAGTTGACAGCAACTTGTTTCAAGGTAATGTCATCCACCTCCACTTTCCCTTTGAGTAAAGGCCATGCCTGTACCCGTACGTTCAAACTTCCAAGATTCAGCAAGGTATCGGGATGCTGCACATCAACAGCACTGTCGGCAGGCTGTACCACCAATACACCGCGGACCAACAAATTCAAAGGAAAGCGAAGGTCAATCCGCTCCACGGATATGTCCATACCCGTAGCATCTGATGCAATTGCCGTAGCCTGCTTCCGTATCAAATTCTGTACGGGAGGCACATAAAGCAATATCATCAATATTATAAACAGTATAATAGGAGTAAGCAACACCCACAGTGCTGTTCTCAACCATTTTCTTCTCATCGGAACGTCAATCTTTCATCGTATTTAAAAGTCTTACAAAGTAAACAATTTCTTTCGACATTTGGTTCCCGACAGAGAAAAATCACGTATTCTTCTCTGTTCCCCCATTACGGAAAAGCTGTTGCCTGAGTAATGACATCCTCTATCAAAACGAGGGCGGCAAGGGCGTGTTCTTTCAACTCTCCGGTAAAAGGCACTCCATGAGAAGTTTCCAACAGTTTCAGCAATGCAACCAGTTCCGCTGCTCCAATTAAAGTAAAGAGGGGAATCATTTTGTGGGAGACAGCAGCCATCTCGTCCACATCCTCATTCTCCACAGCCTTCTGCAAACGCTCCGCATTGAGGCGGGTTTCAGCCACAAAACTTTCCAGAATGGACTTTGCCGCCTCGGGGTCATCGACCGAAAAAGCAGTGAGCGAAGAGAATTTATACCCCGGGCAAGCCGAAGTTTCCGAAACTTCCGTAACCTCCATCCCTTTGTCCTCCATATTCAATTCATGTAGCAATTCACTGACGGTAAACGGCTTATGCAGGCATCCGGCAAATCCATGCACCGTAAATTCCTCACGCTGCATGTCACTGCGGGCAGTGACAGCAATCACCGGAACAGACTGTGCCTGCGGTATGTTCGAAGCACGAAGCAGTTTCAGTAAATCAAAACCATTAATAGCAGGCATCTGCACATCAGTAAGCAGAACATCAAAGGTTGCAGTGCGCAAGGCATCCAGCAGTTCATCCAGTTGTAAACAAGAGACAGAATTTATACCACTCTGCTGAAGCATGGCGGCAGTAAGGGTAAGCTGAATACGGTCATCATCGATAAGGAGGACATTCTTCAGTGAAGAATGAGGAACGGGGAATGAAGAATTGCCATTCGGCGTGGCAGCACATCCCGATTCTTCATCCTTCATTCTCCGTCCTTCACTCCTTACGGGATAGATAGGAATATATATGGTGAAAGTGCTTCCCTTGCCTGGCACACTGTCTACATCAATCGTGCCTTCAAGCAACTGTACCAGCATACGGACAATGGAAAGTCCAAGTCCAAACCCCTCTTTACCCTGAGCACCCGGTAAGCGGGTAAACTCCTGGAAGATACGTTCCCGGTCGGCAGGTTCCATACCTTTACCGGTATCAGCAATGGCAACTACCAGTCGACGGTCCTCGTAACGGGCAGTCATGGTAACACTGCCTTGGTCCGTAAACTTCACGGCATTGGACAGCAAATTGTTGATAATCTGGCGCAGACGCAAGGGGTCGCAAATATAGGTACCGCCCAGCTCCGGGGCAATGTCGCAATGAAGCGCCAGTCCTTTGGCAGCCGTAAGTGGTTCAAAACTGACGTGTATCTCTTCAAGCAGGCGGGAAGGATGAAAGGTGACCCGGTTGATTTCGGCCTTGTTCAAATCAAGACGATGGAAGTCGAGCAAATCAACGACCAGCTTCAGCAGATGTTCCGATGAGGTTTTCATATTGTCCAGATAGAACCGCTGACGCTTATCCACCGTCAGACGGGAAAGCAAGTCGGCATAGCCCATAATAGAACCGAGCGGGGCTTTGAAATCATGGGTAATGGCAAGCATCAGTTTTTCACGGACAGCGAGTAAATCCTCGGCACGACGACGGGCCTCTTCCAACTCACGACGGTAACGGTTGCTTCGGGTTATGTCGCGGCCGATGATAATAAGAAAAAAAGCGGAAAGCAACACCGCACCTACGGCAATGCCACTGATAATCTTGGCCGAACGGCGTCGGACCGCTTGTTGATACTCGGCTTCCGTCCGTGCACGCAGCAGAGTTTCCGTCTCGTAATCTTTCAGCAAGCTGTCAATACGAGCGGTCAGCATATGGTCCAAGCGTTGCAGATAGCGTTTACGTCGCTGTATAACAGTGTTTACAGCTTTTTTCTGCTGGGCCACGGCACGCAGTTTCTCATGCAAAGAATCGGCCGGATTATAGGGTTCAATCACCGTATCCGTTGCAAATTCAAGGGAGGTCTTTACCTGGATAGCCGTATCTTTCTTTGGGGGGACAAACACTTCACCCAAACGACGGAAGAACCCCTTCTTCCGAAGACGTGTCACGACGGTATCCCGATGTGTAATGATACGGTGCTGCACACGCTGCTGGGTCACTACCGAGTCCTGCTGGGCAATTATCTGCTCAATGTCACTGGTGGATACCATGCTGTCATTCGCCTCACTCAGCGTGCGCAGCATTTTTATCGTATTGGTATCCTTCTCGCGTATCAAGGCAAGCACGCTGTCTGTCCATTGTACATCGCGGTCATCAGTAAGAATAAGGTTCTCCATTTCCCGGTGTACGAAAAACAAGGAAAAAAACAATACCGCCAGCAACAAAGTGTAGCCTACGGCAATCTTTACTTTGGAGACATTATTCATACTATCAAATCCTTTCCCTGGTCTGTTTACGGAACCTCAACCACAGCATCACTCCCGCACTGGTCAGTCCGAACGGGAAAGCCATCCAGACTCCCGTCAGCCCCCAACCGAAAACGAAACCGCAAAGGTACCCTACGGGCAAAGATATAATAAAATAGGATATAAATGCAATAATCATCATCGGTTTCACATCCGAGATGCCGCGCAGGGCATTGGCAAAGTTAATCTGCAACCCATCGCCGAACTGGTAAATCAAGAACGGGAAGAAGAGAGCGGCAACCATGCCGGACACTTCCGCATTGTCCGTAAACCATCCCCCTACCTGACCGCGAAGCGCAAAGACGATACCCAGCAACACCACCTCCATACACAGGATGATGTGAAGGCCGGCATACGCCGAGCGGCGCACATTCTGCCCGTCTCCCTGCCCCTTGAAGTTGCTGACACGCACGGCAACCGCAGCGCCCATGCCATAATACATCATGAAGGTGAACTGAGAGATAGTAAGCATTATCTGATGCGATGCTAGGGCAAGTGTCCCCAGCCAGCCCACCATGACGACGCTCAGACTGAAGGAAGCGGTCTCCATACCCATCTGCATACCCACGGGCCAGCCCAGTGCATTGAGCTTCCTGAACATCGGCATCGACCACCCCAGCCGCATGAAGCCGAGCCTGTAACGGATAAACCGGCGGCCGCGAAGCACAATCGCCGCAAAGACCACCACCATCACAATGCGGGAGAACAAGGTGCTGATACCCGCACCAAGCAGTCCCATCTCCGGAAAGCCCAGCTTTCCATTGATAAGTATATAGTTTCCTACGATGTTAAGCGCATTCCCTCCGAGCAGAATCCACATGGCCGTCTTGGTATCGGTGATGCCGTCCGTAAACTGTTTGAAACCGTTGAACAGCATGACAAAGACCAGTGAAGCAAGCAACACCAGATAGTAAGGCTTGATTAGAGGCAACAATTCTCCGGGCTGTCCCAGCCGCTCCACATTGAAATAGAGAACAGCCATGACAAGAGTCAGCAACAAAGCCACCAGCACATTGGCAACCAGGCTACACCGCAACGCCTGCCCTGCCTCGGCAAAGCGGCGGTTACCGTAGAAGCCCCCTACAACCGGTGTCAGCCCGTAGCTGAAGCCCGTACTGAAAATAATGCAAAGAGTAAACAGATTGTTTACGAAAGAAGCGGCACCCAGTTCCTCCGTGCTGTGATGCCCAATCATCAGCGTATCGGCAAAACCAAGCACAATGACTCCCAACTGCCCCACCACAATGGGTAGCCCCAGGAGAAGCAATGCTTTATAGTGCTGCTTATACGTATCAAATAATTTTTTCATACTAAAGGTTTTCTTTTTGGTAATAAAGCACAATCCCGTTTTCATCGCGGAAGGTCTGTTGGGCGACCCTATGAAGCTGTTCTGCCGTCACAGAGCGGTAATTGTCCACTTCACGGTCTATGTCTTCTGCCTGTCCGGTCAGTTCAAACCAGGCAAGATTCGTGGCAACATTCAGATAATTGATGTTGCCGAATATCTGTGTAGACTCAAACTTGTTCTTTACTTTCTCCAATTCTTGTTCTCCAACAAACCCGGATTTCAACTCTTCCAACTCTTTCCGGACAGCAGCCTCGGCTTGCTCCAAAGATACGCCTGCAGATGGTTTTCCACTGATATGCAGCAGGCCGGCATCCCGTGTACCGGAGATATAGGCATCGAGACTGGAAAAGAACTTCTGCTCCTGCACCAGCCTGCGGGTCAAGCGACTGGAACGTCCATTGCTCAGAATATCCGACAGAATATCGAAGGCATAATAATCGGCATCCTCACGGCTGCACATGTGATAAGCCATGAACAAAGCATCCAGAGGAACATTCCGTTCCACCGTCTGCCGGCGTTCCGCCGTCTGCACAACTTCTTGCGGTAATTGCCTTACGGGCACATTCCTACGGGGAATGGGAGCAAACCATTTTTCTGTCAGCCTAACCGTTTCTTCCCACGAAATATTTCCGGTAACGGCCAGCACTGCATTATTAGGTGCATAAAAACGAAAAAAGAATTCCTTTACCTCGTCCAGCGTGGCATTGGCAATGTGAGAGAGGTCTTTCCCGATAGTAGGCCAGCGATAAGGATGCGTTTGATAAGCCAAAGGACGAAGCAGATGTCCCACATCACCATACGGCTGGTTCAAGCAACGTTGTTTAAATTCCTCCATCACTACCGCACGCTGCACTTCAAGACTTTGCTCACTGAATGCCAGTTCCAGCATGCGGTCGGACTCCAGCCAGAAGCCGATTTCCACATTCGATTTTGGAACCGTCAGGTAGTAATTGGTTATATCATTATTGGTCCATGCATTATTCTCCCCGCCTGCTAATTGCAAAGGAGCGTCATAATCAGGAATATGCACCGAACCTCCGAACATCAGATGCTCGAACAGATGGGCAAAGCCCGTATGCTCGGGATGTTCGTCACGGGCACCCACGTCATAAACAATATTCAAGGCAACCATCTGCGTGCTGGTGTCCTCATTGTGCACCAACCGCAGACCGTTGTCAAATATCTTTTTGTTTATTTTCATAAAATGGAATGACAGAATCTATCATCAATCTATCACTGTCACTTTTTTAATAACCACATCCTCTTCGGGACGGTCGTTACGGTCAGTCTTGACCTTCTGTATTTTATCAACAATATCCATACCTTCCAGCACTTCACCGAACACGGTATATGCACCGTCCAAATGTGGAGTACCGCCCACGGTAGTATAAGCCTTCACCTGCTCGGGGGTAAACTTGAACTCCGGTTCCTTGGCAACCTGAGCCTCTGCCTGCGCAATCAAGGAATCTTGCAAATCCATCAGACCGTCCTGGTCATTATTCTTGCGCATCTTGTAGATTTCCTTCATGTGTTTCTGCGCCAACGCGTTGAAAGCATTGTTCAAGCGCATCTGATTCATCTGCTGTTCCATCCCCAGCAAGGTAGAGTCATTATACACTTTTCCGGTCACAATGTAGAACTGGCAGCCGGATGATGCCTTGTCAGGGTTCACCTCATCACCCTGGCGTGCAGCCGACAAAGCACCTTTTTTGTGAAAATACTTCGGATAAACAAATTCGGCAGGAACGGTATAACCCACGTCGCCTGCCCCCAGCATCTTGCCTTTCGGAGCCTTCTTCGATTCCGGGTCACCTGCTTGTATCATAAAGTCCTTGATGACACGGTGGAACAGCGTACCTTCATACGTGCCGTCTTCCACCAGCTTGATAAAGTTATCACGATGTTTCGGGGTTTCATTATACAGTTTCACGGTGATGTCACCCGCACTTGTTTCAATCTTCAGCTTCGTTTCTTTTTCCATATCTTCCTCTTTCTTTTGTCCCGGCTTGTAAGCAGTCAGACTGCAAACCAGTATAGTTAATAATACAATAAGATTTCTTTTCATTTTGTTTTTTATTTAATTTAAGTTTGCAAATATACTAAAATCAGACAAAAGCACTTACCTTTGCCTACATAAAAGAGATAAAAGGCTAAAGCAATGACATCCATATTAATTGTAGAAGATGATATTACTTACGGCATGATGCTAAAAACATGGCTCGGCAAAAAAGGTTTCCAAGTAATCTCCGTCAGCAGCATTGCCCGTGCTCAAAAACATATTGAGTCGGAAACCGTAGACTTGATATTGTCTGACCTGCGCCTGCCCGACAAGGATGGCATTGACTTATTGAAATGGCTGGGCGAACACGGCCTGCAAATACCGCTTATCATCATGACAGGATACGCTGACATACAGTCGGCCGTCCAAACCATGAAACTGGGAGCCTGCGATTACATTGCCAAGCCTGTGAACCCGGACGAATTACTGAAAAAAATAGGCGAAGCCTTGAATGCATCATCCTCCGCTTTGAAACAGATGATGCATTCGTCCCGAACAGATGATGCGTTTACCCCAAACAGACCATCCGTTTCACCCAAACAGACGATGCATTCCGACAAGATGAAAAATCAGCCTCTGAAGGGTGCAGAAGGCTCATTGTCCTCCTCCGACTTCCTTGAGGGAGAGAGCGACGCAGCCAAACAACTCTACAATTATGTGAAACTGGTTTCACCTACCAATATGTCTGTACTCATCAATGGTGCCAGCGGAACGGGCAAAGAATACGTAGCTCACCGCATCCACCAGCTCAGCAAGCGTGCCGACCAGCCGTTTGTAGCCATCGATTGCGGTTCTATTCCCAAAGAATTGGCCGCTTCGGAGTTCTTCGGGCACATAAAGGGCGCCTTTACCGGCGCACTGACCGACAAAACGGGCGCTTTCGTCGAAGCCAACGGCGGTACCATCTTCCTGGATGAGATAGGTAATCTGAGCTATGAAGTGCAAATACAGTTGCTGCGTGCTTTGCAAGAGCGCAAGATACGTCCGGTAGGTTCAAACAAAGAGATAAGCGTGGACATACGTCTGGTATCCGCCACCAACGAAAATTTGGAGCAAGCCATCGAAAAAGGGGCGTTCCGTGAAGATTTATATCACCGTATCAATGAATTCACCCTACGCATGCCGCAACTCAAAGACCGCCGTGAAGACATCCTGCTCTTTGCCAATTTCTTTCTGGACCAGGCCAACCGCGAAATGGACAAGCAACTGACCGGCTTTGATGACAAGGCATCCCGCGCCCTATTGGAATATCCCTGGCCCGGCAATCTACGCCAAATGAAGAATATGGTACGCCGTGCAACCTTGCTGGCACAAGGCAAATTCATTACTATCAACGAACTGAATGAACTGAAAGAACCCGCACCGGCCATCATCGGTATCCCTCTCCGCAATGAGGAGGCAGAGAAGCATCAAATCATCGAAGCCTTGCGGCAGACGGGAAACAACAAGAGCCGCGCTGCACAACTGTTGGGCATTGACCGCAAAACGCTGTACAACAAGTTGAAGCTTTATAACATATCCGACTAAAGGGTGTGGAATTATTCCACACTCTCCTCCACACATTCCACACTTTTCCACACTATGCCACACTTTGCATAGAAACATATATCGCTAATTATCAGAGTATTATCCAGTATACACTCTTTCTGGCACACCATTTGACCTATATCAGACGTAAGCAACAAGCGCTACAACAAGCAAGCACTTAGACTTAACAATAAGATATACCAACCTAAAAGCAAATGAATTATGAAAAAATTAGTATTAGTAGCAGCCCTGTTTATGTTTGTTTGTGGTGGAACGTTCTTGGCTCAAGCTAAGGCTCCGGTAGAACAGCCGAGTAAGACAACAACCTTGTCTAACGACACTGTGGTAACGGATACTTTGCAGAAAGCCGAGAACGTCCAAGACACAGCAAAAGTGGCCCAATAACAGTAAGCACACTACAACAAAAAAGCCGTTTCCTCCTTGTCTATTCTGGGAAACGGCTTTTTAAATTGATAGTTGACAGTTATCAGCTAAGAAATCACCAATGTCTTTCCGGATAAAGGTCATTCCACCATGCCGGACTATCCTGCAGCCAGCGGGCAAACCAAGCCATAATTGAATTGTGCCACAATTCACGTTTTGCATAATCAAGTACAAAATGGTTTTCACCGTCCACGGTAATAAATTCCACCGGCTTGCCCAATATCTTCAGCGCATTATACAACTGGATACTTTCACCGATAGGCACGTTTGTATCTACCGTGCCATGCAGCAACAACAGAGGGGTATTAATCTTGTCCGCATTGAACAATGCTCCATACTTCGTAAACAAATCGAGATTATTCCAAGGATAGCTATCGGCTGCCGCAACAGAGTTATAGGAATATCCCCAATAACCCTCGCCCCAATAGCTCGTTACATTGCTGATGCCAGCATGCGAGGCAGCGGCAGCAAACATGTCCGTCTTAGTCTGCAGATACATCGTCATGAATCCTCCATAAGAGGCACCCAGGCATCCGATACGTTTATCGTTGACAAACGGATGGGCTGCACAGAATTTCTTCGTACCTTCAATGATCTCATCGGCCGTACGCTCACCCCATGCATTGACATGGCGTGCAGAGAACTCCTGGCCGTACCCGATGGCACCACTGGGCTGGATAACATAAACCACATAGTCACGTGACGCAAACAACTGTGCACAGTACGGGGAAGTTATACCGCGGGTTGTAGGAGTCGTTCCTCCATAATAGTATACGATAAGCGGATACTTCTTGTTCGGGTCAAAAGACGGCGGCAGACAAACCATTCCCTTTATCTCCGTACCGTCCGAAGCTGTAAAGTTCCACTCTTCCATCTGTCCCAGCTCAATCTTATCGAGGATGGGCTTCATGGGATTGGCAAGCAGGGTAGAAACTTTTTTCTTCGTGTCGTACGTATAAGCTACGCCCGTGCTGGTGTTTCCTCCGCCCACATAGGCAGCCACAACCGGATTGTCATTGGCCAGCGTGAAGGAAGTAATCACATCTTCTTCAAGCGGAAGCATTTCAAAGCCGCCCGTCTTCGGAACATAACGGTAGATATGCCTGCAATCCCCATCAGTCGTATCGAAATAGATACATCCGTCCACACGGTTCCACTGCACGGGAGACACTGTAGGATTGAAATCGCGCGTGATAGCCTGCACTTTCTTTGTAGCCAAATCCATAATGAATGCTTGGGTATCAAAGTCATTGGCTA
>ERZ1504274.286-NODE-286-length-16824-cov-7.508259_pt1 | contig 16824 bp, 20 predicted proteins | sample MGYA00572325_ERZ1504274 | MGnify/ENA primary metagenome ERZ1504274 (study PRJEB39906, sample SAMEA3182101) | gut metagenome | biome: human; feature: gut; material: Stool; isolation source: human stool | place: Canada | collected 2013-02-12 ... | reverse complement strand
GGTCAACTCGATTTATTTCGAGATCTAAAATCTTAACGGGACAGTAGTGATTGTAATATTATACTTAAAAAGGACCATATCAAGCTCTGCATTGAGTAATGATACGATCCTTTCTTTTGTTTTTGGGATGCTATTGTTACAAATTATAAGTTCAAAATAAATAAGTATTGATGTACCCTTATTCTATTTTTATGAGTTTAGGAAAGCAACAATTTCATTACTGCAAGTTGCTGCATGTTTGAATCCTTTTGGTAATACCATTAGACATCCATTGTCACTGTATAAGGCACCTGTTTGAGAATTTTCGTTTTTATATAGTTGATGAATAACTCCGTCGAAATCAACACAATTGGTCATGCGACAAAGAAATTTTCCTTGATTCTGACTTAGCCAATATCCTCCATGTATTCTATCTCCTTTGGGAATATCCCAAAAATCAATAAGTACGATACGCTTTTGGTTGCCATGTAAGAAATTCATCCGTTCCAAAAGGTTATTACAATACAAATCTCCAAAGCTATATCCTGCAATTACCAGTTTGTGGTTTCTGATGATACAGTTGGTCATATTGGCATGATAAAAGTCAAATGGAACGCAGTTTAGCTTATCCGTTTTACGTAATCCTGTAACGATAGGAGAAGAATAATATGTTTCTCCTGATTGGGTACAAGGCTGGCTTTGTCCTCGTCCTATCATCAATCCTTTAACTGTCGCATAGTCAGGATATTTATATAAGTCATGGAACAAAAAGGTATAAATGTCTTTATTAAGATCTTTATATGACTGGAAGAAATAGGATATACCATTGATAATACTTCAAAAACTAGAGCTCTCTTCGAAATTAATAAAGGTGTAGGAGGAGACGTGGAGGTAAATGTTAATAGTAAAATGACAAATGAACAGCGTCGAGTGGATTTTAGGAATATGATTTACATAGCTGATGGGCCCAGTGATGTACCCGCTTTCTCTGTTGTCAAGGGTAAGGGAGGTGCCACATTTGCAATATATCCTCAAGGTAATAAGGATGCTTTTAAGCAGGTTGAGCGTTTAAGAGAAGATGGAAGAATTGACATGTTTGCAGAAGCTGATTATTCAGACGGAAAAACGGCTTCAATGTGGATTTGTAATAAAATTCAGGAGTTTGCAGAACGAATAAAGAAGGAAGAACAGGCTAAAAGAGGTAATTTGGACAATGTACCACATCATTTAGTTTAAATTTATGAAAACGGGAATAATTTGTCTTGAGACCGAATGGGAGCATACTATTAAACAAAATAGATTGTCTTTGCATACAAGGTCTTTATTGGGGTTCCTTGAAAAATCATGGGGGTGTAAAGTGATTTATCGTAGAGTAGCTACTAAAGGAGAACTTCAATATTATTTGAGAAGATTCGCTACGTCTGAATATAATGATTACTCTATTTTTTATTTGTCTTTTCATGGCGATACCCATTCTATTTTTTTGGAAGGAGAGAAGAAAACAGAGAAGAAGTTGACATTAAATGAATTGGCAGATATGGCAAAAGGAGTCTTTACAGATCGTTTTGTACATTTCAGCAGTTGTCGCACATTACTAGGAAGTGATAAAGAATTAGAGGAATTCAAAAATGATACAGGAGCTTTATACTTATCTGGATATACGACAAAGGTGGATAGTATTTTAAGTGCTATTAATGATATTGCTTATTTTGATCAAATATTACGCCATCAAACCAAAAAGGCATTAATAGCTTCTGCAATAGAAAAATATTACAATGGACTATCCCAAAAGTTGGGATTTAAAATATTTTGATATCAGACATTAGACAATTGCAGTATTTAGTTTAATATTACACTCTGACTCCGTATGTGACATTTTACGCTCAATAGTTGAAATCTCTAAATCGCAAAGAGTGTGGGCAAAGACATTTTTAATAAATGTAGCTGTATGAATACGCTTTCTACCAAAAGCCTTACCAATATTCCAACCAAAGTGCATAATATCAATGCTTTTAAGTTGTGAATCAACCTTTATTGGCGATATCTTTTGTAAGGTATCGCCTGAACTATATTCTACGATGTATGCGCATAGACGGTTGAGATCTTCTTCATTCATATAGGCAACCATTGTTTGCTTTGTATAATTGAGTATCTTTTCCAATCTGGTTTGAGTAACACGATTCTTTTCCGCAATAGCATTAGTTCGCAGAACTTCATATTCTGAAGGTTCAGATATTGGTTCTTCAACGATAGGAGCAGATTCAATGACATCAGGCGTAGCCTGGTTTGAATCTTCGATTGTAAGGGCTTCCGGAACAGAAACGGTGTCATTGTAATTTTTCATCGTTTGAAAAGCAGAGAAACGCAATAGAAAAGCTTCTATGCGTGGCAGCAGAAACTGATTGAAAGTTGTCTGTAAACTGGCATAGATCGCCATCAAGACAATTACTGTTGCAAAAAATGCAACACTACTACTGAAATCGTCAACACCTTTGGATAAAACAAACAGCCGAGCTAAAACGCCAACGACAAGAGTACCTACCAATACAAGGGAATAGAGTGCTATATGTTCTATACTTTTCTGATTCATAGTGATATTTGCTAATTGTTTGTGCGCAAATATATGTCATTTCATAGATACCATGTTATAAATCCAAGAAAGTGGCAGCATTTGTCCTCGATATGGTACTTATTTCTACGCTATCTATGCCACAATAGAATAAAAAAAAGAAGAGTCCGATATGAGGTCAATACCTAGGCAGACTCTTCTTACGTTACAGAACTTTATACTATTTCAGCGAAATCTTATTCGCCGTCTCTCGCTTCTTGGAATTGACCAAATCAGCATAGATTTGAGTGGTAGTGACATTCTTATGCGTCAGCATCTTCGATACTGTGTAAATGTCTGTACCTAAAGAGATTTGGATGACCGCATACGAGTGCCTAAAGCAGTGGAAGGTTATGTGTTTTCTGATTCCGGCTTCGGCAATCCATTGTTTCAAGGGATGATGAGTCATGGAGCGGGTTAAGCCTTTGAATACTTTTCCGGTACCCCATTCGCCACACAACTCCAGTGCCTCTTGACTAATGGGGAGCGTAGCCTCGGTTTCTGTCTTTTCGGTGCAGATACGGATGTAATAGCCTTGGTCTGGCCCGACTTCAAAATCACGCCAGTCCAGTTTCAGAATATCACTGATACGGAGACCGGTCATGCAGGCAAATAAGGAGGCCTGTTTTAAGACTGGAATCTTGCATGGCGTAGTTGCCAATTTCTTGACTTCATCAAGTGTCAGATACTCTTTCTTGACCTCTTTCCATTCGATTTTTTCCAGAAAGTCGTTCAAGTTCTCACGCAGCATCTTCTCTTTGTAGGCTATCTTCAACAAGGCTCGGAAAGTTGAATAATAGCCGGCTGCCGAATTGCGTGAGATATAAGCATTGGGATGATTGATCTGTTTGCATTTGAGCAGATAATCCTTGAATTTCTCGCACAGTTCTACGGTGACATCGCCAAAGGTACATTTACCGCCGACAAATTTCTCGAAGTGATTGTAAACGCAATCCCATTTCTCATACTTTTCCCGTGCTTTTGTCCGGAAGTAGGCGAGGAAATCTACCTTTTGCTTGTTTTTGTCCAGAAACCCGAATTCTTCATTGATAAGCGACTGGACACGGATACAGCGGATGGCCTCTGCCTTATTCAGCATATCCTGATTGAACATTCTTTGCTGCTCGTTCTTGGGCTTGGCATAGATGTAAATGCCGAGGAATTCCCGGCGACTCATCTTCATCGTGTAAGGATTGCGAATGGCCGGATAATAATCCAGATAAAGAGATATGCGGTCGTTACGCAATGGCTTTTGTCTCAAAGTTACGTTGGTGCATGTAAGTGTCATAGCTATATTGTTTTTTGATTAATACTTGTTTTTGTTGCAAATAAAATAGGTGTTCTGATGGTGGTATTTATCACCGGAAAATAACTTTCTGCTCATTCTATCTTTGGCGGTTCAAAGAACTTGTCCAGTTCTGCCCGCAGAATCTTGGTATATTTACCGACCTTGATACGAGGGATATTATGGTATTTCACATAATGGTAGAGTTGGTCCCGTGTCAGATTGAATCGCTCCATCGCTTCTGCAATGGTGTAATATTGCGGCTCTTTGGGTGCAATGAGACCTTTGGCAATGTCCACATGTTTCTTGGAGTAGTACACCATGATGCCGACCTTCTTTTTGGGAATGGCATTCTTTGATACAAAAGAATAGATGGCCGTCAGCGTCATGCCGAACTTCTCCTGCATGTCTTGTGTGCTGCACCATTCCTTGATTTCAGGATCGGGAGCTTTCTTTGCAAAGTAGTCATCAAAGTGCTTTTTACTCCAATAGGTTTTACCACGGTTAAATGTCCGGGGTATATTATGCTCTTTAGCTATATGAAATATCCAGGAATCTTTGACACCGAATTTCTCATTAATCTCATTTGTGGTATAGAAGTCTGTGATAGGAAGAGTGTCTTTAGGTTGTCGTTTCTTGTATGGGTTTCTTTTAAGCATCTCTTCTATATCGCTCTGTCGAACAAATGAAAGCCTACTGCTCAACTTGTAAGCAACAAGATGTCCAGTATAAATCATTTTATAAACAGCTTGTAGTGAAAGCCCCAACAAAGTAGCAGCCTGAGCGATCGACAAATATTCTTTGTCTTTAATATCCATCAAAGGCTTTTCACTCTTAACGATTTGAATCCTTTGCTCTTCCTGCTGAATCCGTTTTGCTCGTATGGCCTGTTTATAAGCCAAATTCGCGCATCTGTGTGAGCAGTATTTCGTAGTTACTTTTTGGGCTACGAATTCTTGACCACACCACTCACAAATCTTTTTAATTCTAATGTTGCTCTTTGCCATTTTACTTGAATTTTTAGGGTTTATTTCTCCTTGATTTCTCCAGTTTTATTTCACCATCTTAAACTATATTCAACCATATTCAACTTTCTCTACGACCTTGCCAACGATAATCCTCGGATTTTCGTGGTGAGGTACACAGGAGGTACAAAAAATGGTGTAAAAAGGCTTAGCAACGATTATCAACGATACTTGAGCAACAAAAAAGGCGCCCGTAAAGAGCGCCATATTAATCGATTATAATCAATTTAACTCATTGATAAGCAGGTGTTTACTTGCCGATGCAAAAGTGCTGAAATATATTCTGTAATACCATATCATTTGTCACTTCTCCCGCAATATCGCTCAAGTGGAAAATACAATCCCGAATATCTTGTGATATGAAATCACCGGAAATATTATTAGTCAGACCCTCTTGCACTCGATGGATAGCTTCTAATGCATTGTTTAATGCCTCATAATGGCGTACATTAGTAACTATAACATCATTTTGCGTAATTGTAGGAAGATGGGCAGATGTTATCAGCATTCGTTGAAGTTCTTCGATATGTTCTCTTTTTTTTGCGGATAGGGTGATTGACTGTACATTATCAGGAAAATTGTCAGGAATACTATTCTGTATATTATCCACTAAATCGGCTTTGTTATAAACAAGGATAAGCTGCTTTCTTTCACAACGGGGAAGGAGTTGACCGGCCAACTGTGTTATTTGAGCTTGGGCATTCGTAGCATCAATCATCCAAAGGACAATTTCTGCTTGATCCAACTTTTGGAAAGTGCGTTCGATACCGAGGCTTTCAATTGTATCACTGGTTTCACGAATACCTGCTGTGTCGATGAATCTGAAAGTAATGCCACCTATATTGACAGTATCTTCTATTATATCCCGTGTAGTGCCATGAATGTCGCTAACAATAGCTTTGTCTTCATTAAGTAAGACATTGAGCAATGTAGACTTTCCTGCATTCGTTTCACCGATAATGGCTACAGGAACGCCGTTTTTGATGGCGTTACCTACGTTGAATGAATTAACCAAACGAGCTATGACTTTCTCTATGTTGTTCGCTAGTTGGCAAAGTTCGGAGCGGTCGGCAAATTCCAGTTCCTCGTGATCGCTGAAATCCAATTCCAATTCGATGAGTGAGGTGAAATGGAGTAATTGGTCACGTAAGGTAGCAAGTTCCTTACTGAAACCGCCCCGCATTTGGCTCATGGCAAGACGGTGGGTCGCTGCAGACGATGAGGCAATCAGATCGGCAACTGCTTCTGCTTGACTCAGGTCCATTTTCCCATTTAGAAATGCACGCTGGGTATATTCGCCTGGGGCAGCCATGCGACAACCATTCTTGATGAGTAGTTGTAATACTTTCTGAAGAATATAGGCAGAACCGTGGCAAGTGATTTCCGTACTGTTCTCACCAGTATAGGAGTGAGGAGCACGAAACAGACTAACGAGTACTTCATCTATAACTTCAGAGCCGTCATAAATCCGTCCAAAAGTAAGTGTGTAAGGCTTGCTGTCCCCTAACTCTCTATTAGTAGCGGCAGGAGTAAAAATACAAGATGTGATTTCGATAGCTTCCGGTCCGGAAACGCGAATACATCCAATAGCCCCGCCCTGGGCGGTAGCTATGGCGCAGATAGTATCTTGGTTCATTATTTACAGCTTGTTTTATGACGCAAAGATAGTGCTTTCTCCTGATTTTATATCCGATAAGATATTTAAATACGTTCGAGTACTTTAAGAATAAGATGGTCAATTGTATTTTTATATCCGGTGTTGGCTTCTTTAATTAATCGGTTGGCAATTACCATGCAGACAGTCATGGCTTTATGCCCCATCAAACGACTGAGGCCGGCCAGTGCGGAACTTTCCATTTCGAAATTGGTAATCTTATAACCGTTGTATTCGAATTGCTCGATTTTTTCGTTCTGATGCGGGTCTGCCAGGGGAACACGCAGTTCACGTCCTTGCGGACCGAAGAAACCGCCGGCGGCGATGGTGACGCCTCGTACCATATCATCTCCCGCTATACGGTCTATCAATTCGGCATTGGCATCAATTATGTAAGGGGCGGGAGCACACATGTTTCCCGACCATCCCATGTGGTTGAGGAAAGCGCGTTCAAAGGGCAGGTCGCAAACTGCATTACGTCCGGCATAGAAGTTCAGCAGGCCGTCGAAACCAATAGATTTGGCAGAACATATAAAAGTTCCTACGGGTGTGTAAGGTTGCAAACCGCCACACGTACCGATACGGACCAGTTCCAATTGACGCAGTTGGGGCTTTTCCTCTCTCGTCTGGAAGTCGATGTTAGCGAGTGCGTCCAATTCGTTCATAACAATATCAATGTTATCGCAACCGATACCAGTGGAAACAACGGTGATTCGTTTACCTTTATAAGTACCTGTAATTGTCTTGAATTCGCGGCTCTCCACTTCACATTCTTTATTCTCGAAATGTGAAGCAACCAATGCTACCCGGCCGGGGTCACCTACGAGGATTACTTTATCTGCCAGCCATTCAGGCTTTACGTGTAAATGGAACACGGAACCGTCTTCGTTAATAATAAGTTCGGAAGATGCAAAATACTTTTTCATGTTACGAGGTATTATAAGTTCGTTTATATAGGTAACTTTACCGGTTTATTTGCTCAATGGCTGGTTGGATGTACCGGTTACCGGTTTGGCAATGTTCTCGCGCATCGAAGTGTCGGCCTCGATGTTTTTCATCCGGTAATAATCCATTATGCCCAGATTGCCGCTGCGGAAAGCTTCTGCCATAGCCTTAGGCACTTCTGCTTCGGCTTCGATAACTTTAGCGCGTGCTTCCTGTGCTTTGGCTTTCATTTCCTGCTCGCTGGCAACGGCCATGGCACGGCGCTCTTCGGCTTTTGCTTGAGCGATATTTTTGTCCGCATTTGCTTGGTCTATCTGTAAAGCTGCACCGATGTTCTTGCCTATGTCGATGTCGGCAATATCAATAGACAGGATCTCAAAAGCCGTACCGGCATCCAATCCTTTGCGAAGCACTAATTTGGAAATGGAGTCGGGATTTTCCAAAACCGATTTATGGTTTTCGGAAGAACCGATAGACGATACGATACCTTCGCCTACACGGGCAAGGATTGTATCTTCTCCGGCGCCACCTACCAACTGACGGATATTGGCACGTACGGTTACACGGGCTTTGGCAATCAACTGGATACCGTCTTTTGCCACGGCTGTGACGGGCGGGGTATCAATCACCTTTGGGTTTACTGACATTTGGACTGCCTCAAACACATCGCGTCCGGCAAGGTCAATGGCGGTGGCCATTTGAAAAGGCAATTCGATGTTGGCTTTCGAAGCGGATACCAAAGCATGCACTACTTTCTCAACGTGTCCGCCCGCCAGATAGTGTGCCTCCAGTTCATCGCGGGTGATGTTGCTCAAGCCGGCTTTATGTGCTTCAATCAGGCCAGGCACAATAATATAGGGCGGCACGTTACGAATACGCATCAGAAACAGTTGAACCAGTGATATGTTGACTCCTGAGACTTTGGCAGACAGCCATAGGAAAAACGGTACATAGTGGAAAAATAGTACCAGGAAAATGATACCGCCTATGATAGTGAAGGCAGTGAGATACATTGTGCTTGGATCCATGATTTTAGTTATTAATGATTACTTATTTAATGATTTGCAATTTACGGTTTGTTTTTCCCCACAAGTATCACTCCGTCTGTAATGCGGTTTACTATAATGGGAGTTTTCTCATTCAGAAAGCCGTCTGTGGATTTTACTTCTACGATATCACCATTTATTTCGGCATACCCAATGAGGGCAAGACGGGTAGTGGTAATGCCGATATCGCCAATTTTTACTTTCTCTTCGGCACTACGGTCTACTTTTGAAGTGATGTTTTTCTTCAAAGCTATCTTATCCAGGGTTTTGGAATGCATGAACCACACTAATGAACCAACGCAGGTTATGACGGATATGGTAAGTGTGATGAACCCAGCTGTTGCTCCTAAATTGGCAAAAGCGTAGTAGTTGGCATAAATGATGCAACCACCTGCCAAAAATCCGGCAATGCTGATGCCTGGTATGATGAATAGCTCTACGAGGAACAGTATAACTGCTGCAACGACTAAAATTGCGATGATGAATATGTCCATAACTGTTCTATTTAATGGTTTGCTTTTCTAATTTCCGCACTTGGATAGCAGTACGGTCTACTTCGTTTGCCAACTGTAGCACTCGTTTTTCCAAATCGAGTATAGTTGGAGCTATTTTGCTTCTTTCGTTCTGGTTGGCACGCGAATATTGGGTGCGCATATTTTCCAGTTTATTTTGTTGCTGGTTATAGCTTTCTTTCAGTTGGAGATAGTTCCTGAATTGCGCTTTTGCTTGCGGAGAGCGGAAATCGGCAGCATAATGATAGATATTCCTGTCATCAATTACAAACTTAAATTCGTGTCGTTTCTTTATTTCCGTTTTTTCCTGCATCGTTTCCTGCAGGCGTTTCCTTGCATCGGCTACCAGGCTTTCATTCGTCCAGGTATCTCTGATGGAATGGAGTTGGGCAAGCTTTATCAGTTTGTTTTTATCCATGCTTTCATAGTTGTATACTTGTTTGGATGAGGCAGGAATGAATACATATACACATACTTTGCCTTCCGGCTGATAACGATCTGATGCAAACCAGCCGAGGTTGTTGAATTCGTCTATAACGTACATATAATCATTATAAGGCGAATTGAAAGGCATGCCTACATTTTCCGGGGTCAGATAAGTGTCTGTGTTTGTATTGTAGCGTGTTACGAAAATATCGTATCCACCCATTGATGCAGGACCGTCTGCTGCATAATAGATAGTGATGCCATCAGCCAATACGTATGGATAACTGGCATTCATGGACTCGTTGATACTGCCGGGGAGCATATTGCCTTTGCCCCATTCGTCCATCATTTTATTGCGCGATAAGATGTTGAGCGTACTGTCTTTCTGTAACTCGCTATAATAGATTTTATTCCCTAACTCCGTTTCATATACAGTGCCGCCTTTGCTATTGGAATTTTCAAAGTAGGTATCGTACATGAACAATTTCCCGGATTCAGGACTGATTTTGTACGCTTCGAGAAAATCTTTCTTGGCTACGACAAAACTGTCGATGAAGCACACTTCTTCTACGCCTTTCAGCAGACGGAGGTTGGCTTTGCTCTTTTCCAGAAGATTTTCGGCTTCAGCGGTCGAACGTCTTCTTTTTGTCAGTTCTGCAATATAGTCTTCGTAAGTGCCGACGGCATCTTCAAATCGGTAAATGGCATTATAAGCCTGTGCCAAATAAAGTTGTCCGCTGGTGACCCGGCGTTTTACGGCTGTTTCCAGATACTTTATAGCTTCTTCCGCTTCTCCCGTATTCAGACAACATACGCCATACCACAAATTATAATTCCCGTTATTAGGTTGTGATTTTACAAATTTCTTAAAAACGGGCTTTGCCTGTTCGTATTGTCCTTTTTCATAGAGTATTTTTGCTTGGGCAAGGGTTTGTGCTGAAGCATGTATTCCAAAGAAACCAAACAAGAAAAGCAATATATATTTATTCTTCATACTAAAAAATCTTTTTTAATGAGTTCAAAAATACGAATTAATCCGGAATAAAGCTCTTTTCCGTAATTCTATTATGTTAATTCTTCTTTAAATGATTCTTTTCAGTTACTTTTGCAGCCGATTTTCAACTGATTTTTATGGCACTATTTACAGAGGAAGAGAAGACATTACGGCGTATAGAGAAACGCTTTGCCAAAGGAGTGGTGGAGTACGGACTGATAGAAGAGGGCGATAAAATCCTTATCGGACTTTCCGGCGGCAAGGACTCTTTGGCGTTGGTGGAACTGTTGGAGCGCCGTTCCCGGATTCTGAAGCCACGGTTTTCGGTGGTTGCTGCCCATGTGGTAATGAGAAACATCCCTTATCAGAGCGATACGGATTACCTCAGAAGCTATGCGGAGTCGCAGGGAGTGCCTTTCGTGCTGTACGAAACGGAGTTCGATGCGAGTACGGATACCCGCAAGTCTCCTTGTTTCCTGTGTTCGTGGAACCGGCGCAAGGCTTTGTTCACTGTGGCAAAGGAACAGGGGTGTAACAAAATAGCCTTGGGGCATCACATGGATGATATTCTGGAAACGCTGCTGATGAATATTACGTATCAGGGGGCGTTCGGTTCGATGCCACCGCGGCTGGTAATGAAGAAGTTCGACATGACGATTATCCGCCCGATGTGTCTTGTGCACGAATCAGATTTGGCGGAATTGGCGGCGATAAGAAACTATCGGAAGCAGGTGAAGAATTGTCCTTACGAGTCGCAGTCGAGCCGGAGCGTGATGAAAGGTATCCTGCATCGTCTGGAAGAGATGAATCCCGAAGCCCGGTACAGTTTGTGGGGGAGCATGAGCAATGTGCAGGAAGAGTTGCTGCCCCGGAAGAATGAAGGCGGGACAAGCCGTTGACAAGCAATTTCTAATCACTAATCATTATATGAAAGCTTTTTACACCATTTTACTTTTAATTGTATCCAATGTCTTCATGACGTTTGCCTGGTACGGGCATTTGAAGTTGCAGGAGATGAAAGTTATCTCCAACTGGCCTCTCTATGCCGTTATTTTGTTCTCGTGGATGATAGCGTTGGCGGAGTATTCATTTCAGATTCCTGCCAATCGCATCGGGTTCATAGGCAATGGCGGTCCTTTTTCGTTGATGCAGCTTAAGGTTATCCAGGAAGTAGTGACGCTTATCATCTTTACAATATTCACTACTGTACTGTTTAAAGGAGAATCTCTGCATTGGAATCATTTTGCAGCTTTCGTTTGTCTGGTACTGGCGGTATATTTTGTCTTTTATAAATAGGATGAATGTGATGTCTAACGGTTGGAACCAGTAGCTTTATCAGGGGAAACTTTTTGTTTTTGCCGCCTGAACTAAAAGTTTTATGCTGATAACTAATGCGTTGTCTATTGTTTAGCTGTTGAATAAACAAGTAGGTGTACTTTCTCTCATTTCGGAGCTGTTGAACTGCTCAGCCGAAATCTGGACGATACAGGACGACACAACGTGTGACAGCTACTTGTAGGGATTTTTATCTGTCATACTTATCTGTCACGCTATAGTCTATTGTATGATAGCTTATTATCTTATTTTTGTGATAGCGTGACAGATGTTTTTCAAAATAAAACTTCGCGGAGGATGAAAACCGGGACGAATCGCTATTTTACCGTCATATATTTATCCATTCCTTTCGTGTAGAACATCCGGAGTTCCCCTTTTTCGTCCGCATATATGAAGCATGCGTCGAGGTCGGGGTGTGAATCGGCAAATCGTTCGGCTTCTTCCAGGCCCATGACCATGAAAGCAGTGGCATAGGCATCTGCACTCATGCAGTCGCGGGCAATCACTGTGGCCGACAGGATACTGTGCTGCACCGGATAGCCTGTGCGCGGGTCTATAGTATGGGCATATTTTTTGCCGTCTTTGTAGTAATAGTTTCGGTAATTTCCCGAAGTGGCTATGCCCACATCGGTAACTTGCAGTATGGTCTGCAATTCTTGGTTTACGGCGAGCGAGTCGTCTATCGGCTTGTTGATTCCGATGCGCCATAAACTTTTTTTCGGGTTTTCTCCGCGCACCACCACTTCGCCGCCTATATCTACCATGAAATTGCCGATGCCTTTCTTTTCCAGCAATTGCGCAATGACATCTACTGCATAGCCTTTGGCTACGGCGCTGCACGAAAGCATGATGCGGGAATCCTGTTTGATAACTTTTCCGTCGGCGGATAACGATACTTTCGGATAGCCTGTGATGTCCAGCAAGCTGTCTATCATAGCAGAGTCGGGAAATGCGCCTTTCTTAAATCCGAATCCCCATGCGTTGGCAAGCGGGGCTACCGTAATGTCAAAAGCACCTTGGGTCTCCCGGGAGATTTCCATGCTGCGGCGGAATACGTTGGTGAAGAAAGTATCGGGAATGATTTCTTCGTTCCGGTTGATGCGCGTAATCGTTGCCGTATCGTTAAACGGAGATAGAGATCCGTCAAACCGTTTAAGCTCAGCTTCTATCTCAGCTTTCAAATTGCTGTCGTACTGATAGGTTATGTTATAGACCGTTCCGAATATCAGTCCGCTGACAGTTTGATAAGGAACAGCGCGGTTGTGGCGTGCAAGTATTCCGATAGTGCCGAGGGCAAGCAGGGCAACCCATAAAAAATTACGTTGTGCTTTCTTCTCCATAATGTATGATGCTGTATAAATAAATTAAGCGATCTTCTTTTTTATCCTTCTATCAGACTGCCTTTTATCGGACAGCCTGCCGTTTCTTCGTTTTTCACTCTTTATTTAAAAGAACAAGTGCTCTATCAATATCTTCGTTCCGATAACGATGAGGATAATGCCGCCCCACAGTTCGGAACGCAGCTTGCGGGCGATGCCGCATCCGCACCGGATGCCGAACATCAATCCTGCCAGTGATAAGGCAAACGACACAAATCCTATGATGCCGATAGGGGGCAGAATGGATGCAAAGTTGCAAACTCCCAGAAAAGCGAACGAAACACCTACCGCCAAGGCATCGATGCTGGTGGCTACCGCCAATGCCGCTACTACTTTCAGCTTGGTAGGATCGAACTCGTGCCGGCAATCTTCATCCTTGAAAGATTCCATAATCATACGTCCACCCAGAAAAGCTAAAATGGCAAAAGCTATCCAATGGTCTATACTTTCAATGAGATGGCTGAAAAAACTGGCGCCTATCCAGCCAAGCAATGGCATGAGTGCCTGAAAAAAACCGAAAGCCAATGCCATTATCAGCATCGGGCGCAATTGAACACGTTTTAATATAATGCCGCTGGCTATGGATACAGCGAAACAGTCCATAGCAAGCCCTATGGCAAGCAACCAGATTTCTAATCCTGTCATTATCTCTTAGAATGGTAGTTTATAAGTTATTGTATAGGTAACCCCGGTTGTGTTTCCGTTGTACTTCCCGTAGCCCGGTACGTACCATGGATCACCATGCTCGGCAACGGAAGAACTCATACGGAATTTGAAACGTAACGCCCAACCCATATACAGGTCTTTCCATACATGCGCCCGTATACCGACACAAAATTCGGCCCATTGCATCGAGCCTTTCATTCCTTTATAATTAAAAGGCAGGCTGTTTCCCCAAATGCCGTCTATCAAATTCGGATTACCCAAACTTCCCCCGTATTCAGGGTCGTTGATGCCTAACGCTTCTACATCATATTTAAAGCTCGTTGCCGCATAGCGCAGGCCAACGAGTATCATATGTCCGTGTTTTTTGTTATAAAGCGCGTTATAGTCCATACCGATACGGAAATAGGGAGCACCGGTTTTATAATGTATTCCTTTGTCGCTCCAAGTATCAGTATTGCCATATCCTAATTCTACAATCGGGAAAAAGCGATTTTTAAGATTGACATCGACAGCTACCTCACTGCTGAAAAAGTCACTCCCGAACAGTTTGCTTCCGGGCCCCCATAAATCAACACTGACAGAAATACCATTGTACAGCGGATAGTGCACTTCCTCTTTGGCCTCTTTTTTCTCCTTTTTGGGCGGAGTGTTTGCCGGCGGAGCGGAAATGTCACTGTTTTGTGCCTGTAATGGAAGAGACAGCAGCAAACAGAACGCTAGACTAATAGAATAGTTTAAGATTTTCTGCTCCATAAATTCCGGCTTCTTTATTTGCAACGCGAATAGAATCAAGACTGTGGCGACTGTATCGGACATCTGTTATGGCTTGTTTCATTTGATAACCGCAATCCATTGACAAGAAGTAAGGTGTGTTGGTTTGGTGAATAACAAGCGTATCTGTCAATGTCTTGCTGTAATGAAACACGAGTACGGTGGAGTCGGCGGTATATCTCAGTGGCAACGAGAGATCGTGCACTTTTTTTTGATTGTTGATGATGACGGAATCCGTGCCAAAGGCAGTAACCGTCAAAGAGTCTAAGGTATCATTGGATACCACTTTGGTGTCAGGATCCAATGTATATAGGTAACATTGCATCATGGCTCGCGTTGTCATTGAACAGTCTGCTTCTTCCGAACAGGATATTGCTATACAGAAAACAGGGAAAAGAACAGCCCCGAATATTATAAATCTGACTAATGCTTTCATGGTTAAATCATTTTCTCTATTTGGTACTTATTGCGTTCTGGTGCATTGCGGGATATCAACTCTCCGAGAAAACCTGCCACAAATAACTGCGTGCCGATAATCATGGATGTCAGTGACAGGTAGAAATAGGGAGAATCTGTCACAAGGCGGTAGGGCATCCCTTGATTCATGTAATACAGCTTGCTGGCGCCGACAATAATGACGGCAACGAATCCGACGAAGAACATCAGAGAACCCAATATGCCAAAGAAGTGCATAGGCTTGATGCCGAAGGTGGAAAGGAACCAAAGGGATATCAAGTCCAGGTATCCGTTGAAGAAACGATTCCACCCGCCGAATTTTGTCTTGCCAAATTTCCGTGCCTGATGGTGTACGACTTTCTCGCCAATCTTCTTGAAACCGGCATTCTTTGCCAGATAGGGGATATAGCGATGCATTTCGCCGTACACTTCTATGTTTTTTATAACATCTTTGCGATAGGCTTTCAAGCCGCAATTGAAATCGTGCAGGTTCTTTATGCCGGAAACCTTGCGTGCCGTAGCGTTGAACAGTTTTGTCGGTATGGTCTTTGACAGCGGATCGTATCTTTTTTGCTTCCAGCCGGACACCAGATCGTAGTCATCTTCCGTAATCATGCGGTATAGTTCCGGTATTTCGTCAGGACTGTCTTGCAGGTCGGCATCCATTGTAATCACAACATCGCCCTGGGCCTGTTCAAAACCGCAATAGAGAGCTGGTGATTTGCCATAATTGCGACGGAACTTTATTCCGCGCACTTTATCAGATTTTGTTTGTAATTGCTCTATTATTTGCCAGGAACGGTCGGTGCTTCCGTCGTTAACGAAAATAACTTCATAAGAAAAGTCATGGGCTTTCATTACCCGTTCAATCCATGCAAACAATTCCGGAAGAGACTCCTCTTCATTATATAAAGGAACGACAACTGAAATATCCATTTGCTTATTTACGATTTTACTATATTATACTATACCTGATTTATTTGAAATTTGTCTGTTCTTGTCATTCCTTTTTACGCCTCATTACAAATAAGGCGGTAGGAAGCGCGAGCAATGAACCGCAAAATACATTCCATGACACCAGTTGCATGGTGATATCTATGGGAGTGAGCGATTTCACAGTCTCCAATGTTTCTTGAAACATGTTTGTATAGGCTTCTATGTCCGGTACACCGCTTTTGTTTAAGATATCAATTTGAGATTCGTAGGCATTGATAACGAAACCATGATCGATGAAACGGAAATAAATGTAGTGTGCCACTGCCATCAGCAATGCGGCAAACATATACATGAATACTGTGAATATCCATGCATGCAAGAAGCTGATACTGCCGCTGCATACAGTATTACGATACATTCGTACATAATAATAGCCCATGAAAGGGACACATAACGTGAGCCCTACGAAAAGGAAAGATAAAAACGGAATTGTCAATCCTAAAGGGAAGAGGATGAATTTTAAAATCCAATATCCTCCCAAATAGGTGCCGAACAACATTGCATATTGCATGTAACCTTTATTTTCTGCCATTTTTCTAAGAAATATGGCGCAAAGTTATAAATAATATTGGTTGTAGACCCTGTATTCTTGTTAAAGTTGAAAAAAGTTAGGGGAAGGTATTGCAGATTTAAAATTTTTATCTACCTTTGCACTCGCAAAACGGGTAAGTCCTATACGGCCAGCTCCCTTCGAATCCTCCAGGGCTTGATCGCAGCAAAGGTAGTTGGTTGTAGCGGCGCGATATA
>ERZ1504274.261-NODE-261-length-18677-cov-3.735045_pt1 | contig 18677 bp, 9 predicted proteins | sample MGYA00572325_ERZ1504274 | MGnify/ENA primary metagenome ERZ1504274 (study PRJEB39906, sample SAMEA3182101) | gut metagenome | biome: human; feature: gut; material: Stool; isolation source: human stool | place: Canada | collected 2013-02-12 ... | reverse complement strand
GGATGATAGCAACAGTTTCTTCACGTCTATGTTATTATATACTTAGGCGTGGGGGCTGTTGTCTATTAACGGTGTGGGCATTTTCCAGAGCCTCGAATGCAGATAGACAATAACAGTCCTCGCGCTTTTTATATAATAACCTTCGTCAACGGGGACAGACGAAATGAAAGATACCGCGTATGCATCTTACATTATTTGGAGAAGTACAGTTATTTCTGTTAATTGCCGTTACATCTGCAAGCTTTCTATACTGGATAAATCATAAATACAAAAGTCTGAACAGACAGATTATCCGGGCAATAGACATTCCAGTATATCTGCTGAACAGACAAGGTATTGTCGTAAAACTACTTAATACACCTACCGAAAAGGCAAACAGACTTCCGTTCCTGAATCCGGGAGTTCTAAATATCAATAATTTAGTGACAGAAGCCGATGAATGCCGGAAATACATGACGTCGCTGTTACGCGTACTGAATACCCGCACTTCGGACAGCCTGACCCTAAAGATAAGAATAGAAAGTGGTGAGAAACTATATATCGCAGTGCGCATGGTCTACCTCAACAGAAATTATGTCATAGCCTTCATACGCGACATTACGGAAGATGAAGTCCAACGCCGGGAAAACGAAAAATACCGTTTCTTCCTTGAAAGTATTCTGGAGAACCTCCCCATCGCCACTACAGTAAAAGATAAAAACGATGAAGGACGTTACCTGATATGGAACAAAAAAGCGGCAGAGATGATGGAAGTCCCCGCTGAGGATATTGTGGGACACTATGAAGAGGAGTTCAAACCCCTAATGCAAGATAATTTCATCCAAGAGACAGACAAAGAAGTTGAAGAGTCGGAAATTCCCCAGTCCTACATCAAACACTTTGTCAATCCCAAAGGCAGAGAGTATATTCTGTCGTTTCACAAAACGCTGGTGTCCTACAACAAAGGGAAAGAGAGGTGGATTGTCAGTTCTGCACTGGACATCACCGAACTGCTGGCAGCCAAAGAGAAAGCAGAAGAAGCCAACCGCCTGAAATCGGCTTTTCTCGCCAACATGAGCCACGAGATACGTACTCCGCTAAACGCCATCGTCGGATTCTCCTCCATACTTTCCGATTATATACAAGACGAAGATACAAAGGAATACATACATATCATCGAAGAAAACACCCAACTGCTGCTGCAACTGATTAATGATATTCTCGACCTGTCACGCATCGAAGCTGGCATTCTCGAATTCACAGAAGGAGATATGGATGTAAACAAGACGCTTGATGAAATGCAGACGATGGCAAAACTGAAACTTCCGTCCGAAGTCAGTATACGTCTCCTGCCCGGTGCGGATTACTGTATTATTCACACAGTCCCCAAACGGGTAAGACAAGTGCTGAACAACTATCTGTCAAACGCCCTCAAGCATACGGAAGAAGGTTTCATCGACATTGGTTATCACCTGCCGCAAGAAGACAGGATTCGCTTCTTTGTCCGTGATACCGGTTGCGGCATTCCTCCTGAAAAGCAAAAGGATGTATTCGAACGCTTTGTCAAGCTAAACAGTTTTAAACAAGGCACGGGTCTCGGACTCTCCATCTGCACCATGATTGCCGAGAAAATGAACGGAAAAGTGGGCGTCAGCTCTATTCCGGGGAAAGGTTCCGAATTCTGGTTCGAAATACCCTATCAACCTACCGGAAGCCAACCTGCATAAAAAAGCCCGCCACTGACATGAACTCTGTCAACGACGGGCAACCTAAACCATCACCGATGCTATCCTGACTCACAATACCTATCGAAGACTAAATCGCAGTTTTCCACTCTGCACCAGTTCTTCATGAGTGATACGATATCGGGACAGTTTTTTTCCTCCTAGTTCCATTTCACGGATATAAAGCGACTCTGCCGACGGGCGTTCCGTCTCTATCACCAGTTGGTCGCGTCCCCAATACTTAGGGTCGAGCTTTATGGTCACCTTATCAAATACCGGAGTAGACAGCGTATAAGCCGGTTCTCCGGGACAATCCGGATAAAAGCCCATCATATTGAAGATAGCCCAAGCAGACATCGTTCCGGTATCATCATTGCCGGGAATTCCGTCGGGGGCATTCTTGAAATACTTCTGCAAAAGGCGGTGCAGCTCTTTCTGCGTGCGCCACTCCTCACCCTTGAAATAAGAAAAAAGATGGGCGTATGCAATGTCCGGTTCGTTGGCAGGGTCGTACAGTCCTTCGTCGAACACACGCTGAAGCTTGTCTACGAACGGCTTCTTTCCACCCATGAGCCGGGCAAGCCCTTTCACATCGTGGGGAACATAGAAAGTATAGTTCCAGGCACAACCTTCGTGAAATCCGGGGTTCGGCTCAAAGTTCTCTCCCTGCCTCGGGTCGAAAGGAGCATAGAATTCACCGTTAGGCAGGATAGGACGGAAAGTACCGTACTCCTTACAGTAATAATGCTTGTAGCCCAGCGAACGTTCGTGGAACAGACGGGCATCCTCCTTCTTGCCAAGCGCAGCGGCTATGCGCGACAAAGCATTGTCGGCAATATAGTATTCCAGGGCATGTGAAACGGAATTGTCATACTGCTCCCGCAGGGGCACATATCCCAATGACACGTAGTCGTCATTGTCCGGTCGGAGCAGATTCTCCGCTCCCGGCAGGGTGGCTCCCTTGCGCATGGCTTCGTAGGCCAGTTCTATATCAAAGTCGCGCAGACCTTTCAGCCAGGTGTCGACGATGACGGGAATGGAAGGGTCACCTTCCATGGTCAGCGTCTCACGTCCGTAGAGTTCCCATTTGGGAAGCCAGCCGTGTTCGCGGTACATGTCGAGCATGGAGCGCACCATCTGCAATTGCCGTTCGGGATATACCAGCGTAAGAAGCTGGTGCACATTGCGGTAAGTGTCCCACAAAGAAAAGACGGTATAACGGTCGCCTTGGGTAGTCAAAATCTTATCACTCTCCATAGCGGGATATTCCCCGTTCACATCCTGCAGGATATTGGGATGTATCAGCGTATGATAGAGTGCCGTATAAAAAACGATTTTCTGTTCCTCCGTACCTCCTTCTACAAGGATGCGCGAAAGGTCATCGTTCCAGCGGCGACGGGCTTCTTCCAGCACTTGACCGAAGTTCTTTCCCTGCTGCTCGGTATCCAGATTGAGGCGGGCATTCTCCATGCTCACAAAAGAGACTCCCATCTGTACTTCCACCTGCTCGCCTTCTTCGGTATCGAATGTAAGATAGGCGCCGATATCATCTCCCGCCAGTTCCTTCTGGTAGCGGGTGTAAAGTTTGTAGCGTCCGTTATCGGGGTCCCATTCGGCCTCTACACCGGTCATGGGGCGCTGCTTCTTCCAGTAGCCCGAAGCGGCGGGCTGCTTGTTGACACGCATCACAAAGTAGATGGGAAAAACGGCTTGTGGGTTGTAGCAGAAAGTACCCAGCAGCTTCATACCTTCAAACTCGCATTTACCCGTCTGGCGCAGAAAAGCTCCCGATTCATTGGTCAGGCCTTCGCCCAGGTTCAGCAGCACATGGCTCTGCCCGGCAGGAAAGGTGAAACGCGCCACACCCGTGCGAGGAGTTGCCGTCACTTCCGTCTTCACATTGTAGCGAGTCAGGAAGTTGCTGTAATATCCGGGGGATGCCTGCTCGTCCTTATAGCGGCTTCCATATTCCTTATAATCTACGGACAGCTCTCCCGTAGTGGGCATCAGCAGCAGAGAACCCAATTCCGGACAGCCCACACCGCTCAAATTGACATGCGAGTATCCGGTGAAGAAACAATTGTGATACTCATAGGGAGTGGACCACCAGCGGGCATCTTTATCGTATTTGTTGTCCTCCGAACCCATCACGTTGAAGGGCACTACGGACATCATTCCATTGGGACAGACGGCTCCCGGATTCGTGGTACCGAAGTTAGTGGTACCGACAAAAGGATTCACATAGTCCGCAGGATGCTTCTCCGCAGCCATAGATGCCGTGAGCATTCCAAAGGAGATGATACAGAAAGTAATCAGTCGTTTCATAATATAGTAAGGATTTGTTCTTTATTAGTTAGTGAGCACGCTACCCATGCCGGTGTCATTGCATGCACTCTGCAAAGTTATTGCAAACGGTCTGCAGTGACACTGCAAACTACTTTGCAGTAGCGCTGCAACAGTTTTGCAGTGACGCTGCATCAGCTTTGCAGTGGCGCTGCAACGGCTTTGCAGTAGCACTGCAAAAAGCATGCAGTATCTTTGCAGTGACATTACACTAAGTATAAGACAGTTACGGCAGACGCTTTTCAGCAATACCAAGCACCCGCCAACTGCTTGGTGCTTACAAAATACTTGTGCGCTTCGTGAACTCCAGAATCTCGCGGATATAGCCAAAAGCAAGCCCCACTACCGTATCGGCTGCACCGTAGTATACAGCTACACGTTCTCCATCTTGCAACGCTGCGCAAGGGAACACCACGTTGGGAACATCACCTTGCAACTCATAAGGAGCAGCAGGCGCAAGCAGATACTCACGGGTGCGGTAGAGCAACTTGGCAGGATTGTCCTTATCCAGAATAGCTGCTCCCATGGAGTAACGGAAACCGTTACAAGTGGTTATCACGCCATGATAGAACATCAGCCAACCCTCGTCCGTGAGGAACGGTACCGAACCTGCCCCTATCTTGGTACACTGCCAGGCACTTTCGGGGAAAGGCGTAGGAGCCATCACATGGCGGTGTTCGCCCCAGAATTTCATGTCAGGGCTGAAGCTAATGTAGATGTCGCCAAAAGGAGTATGTCCGCTATCGCTGGGACGGCTCAAGAGCGCATATTTGCCATCGAACTTCTGAGGCAACAACACACCGTTGCGGTTGAAAGGCAAGAAAGCATTCTCGCACTGGAAGAACTCCTTGAAATCGAAAGTATAGCCGATGCCGATGGTGGGGCCGTAGTAGCCGTTGCACCACGTAATCCAGTAGCGGTCCTCAATCCATGTCACGCGCGGATCGTATTTATATTCGGACTCTATCATGTCCGTATTCCCGGCCTTGAACTTGATTGGCTCATGCTCTATTTCCCAGTGGATGCCGTCCTTGCTGAAACCGGCAAAGATATTCATCTGCACCGCCCGGTTGTCACAACGGAACACACCGGCATAACCATCCTTAAACGGAACCACCGCACTGTTGAAAATGCTGTTCGACGACGGAATATGGTAGCGGTCTATTACGGGATTCTCCGAATAACGCCACATTACATCCTTACAGCCTGCCGGCCGTTCTTCCCAAGGCATTGTGATTTTGTTGCTCATAATTGCTCTATATTATTAATTGGTTATTGTTGTTTCTTCTCATCGGCATACGTAAATGGTATGAAGTACGTAATGAGGAACGCCGGAATGGTGGCAAACAGCGTGAAGGTAAAGAACGCCTCGTACCCCAACCAGTCGCTGACAAAACCGCTGATTGTGCCCGGCAACATCACACCCAGATTCATGATGCCCGAAGCAAAGGCATAATGTGCCATCTGGTGCTTTCCCGGCGCCACCTGCTGCATCATGAACAAAGTCAGTCCCACAAAACCAAAACCATAACCGAAGTACTCGAGCACGATGGCACTACCTATCAGCAACCCGCTTTCCGGCTGGTACATGGCAAGCAGGGTATACGCTACAAAAGGCAGATTGAAGATGCAGCACAGAGAGAACAGCGTCCGCCGCAATCCCCGGTGCGAAATGTAATAGCCTGCCAACAGTGACCCCAGCACAAAGGCTGCCGCCCCATAAGTGCCGTAGTACAAACCTATCTGCTGCTCATTCAGTCCCAAGCCACCTGCCGAACGCTCCGCCTTCAAGAAAAGAGGGACAATCTTCATGACAAAACCCTCGGCAAGGCGATAAAGGATAATGAACGCTATATAGTACCAGATGTGCTTCTTCAAGAAGAAATCCTTGATTACCGCCACCAACTGCTCCCACGTCTCTCTTGCCGACTTGGCGCCGGATGCGGCCGCACCGCCCGATGGCAGCATGCGCATGTGGTAGAAGCCAAGCAGCAGCATCACCGCCGCCAATATCAGCATCACCGTCATCCATGCATGCCGGGTAGCCTCGTGGCGGACTGCCTCTGTGGCACCCTCCACCCCACCGAAACCTACCAGCAAGGCACCTGCCAGCCAGACCAACCCGCCGGACGCCACAATCTTCGCTATATTGTAGAAGGCTCCCTGCCAACCGATATACTTGGCCTGGTCCTGCTTGTTCAGTTCCGACATGTAGACACCATCCGTAGCCACATCGTGCGTGGCTCCGCTGAAAGCAATCACTGCCAGCAGCGCAATGCATATCGCAAAAAAGAACGGTAACTGCAACGCCAAAGCCACCAGAGCAAAACCTGCTCCGGTAACCATCTGCGTCAGTACCACGAAAAACTTCTTCGTCTTGAACATTTCAAGGAACGGACTCCAAAGGAACTTCAGCGTCCAGGGCATCATGATGAGCGACGTCCACAGAGCAATCTGCGCGTCGCCGATGCCCATTCCCTTGAACATCAGCACAGAAACCATGTTCAGCACCACAAACGGCAATCCCATGGCAAAATATACGGTGGGGACCCACGATATAGGATTATGATTTTTTCGGCTCATCCCTTCTGTATATTATCTGTGTCACTTCAACGGTTCACTGCCCATAGTCAGCTCCAGCGTACCGCCGTCCACTATATCTTGATGCGTGAAGAATGGAGTCTCCAGCTTATTGCCGTTCAGCACAATGCTCTGCACATACTTGTTGTCGCGGCTATTATTATGGGCTATCACCTTGAACGACTTGCCATCTTTCAGATGAACGGTCGCCTCGTTGAACAGCGGGCGTCCGATGGAATATACCGGCTTGCCGGGGCATACCTGATAGAAGCCCATCGCATTCAGAATGTACCATGCAGACATCTGTCCGCAGTCTTCATTGCCCGAAAGTCCGTCGGGGTTGTTGAAGTAAAGCGTATGCAGCACCTCATCCACAATCTCCTGCGTACGCCAGGGCTGGCCTACGTAGTTGTAGAGATGGGCAATGTGATGGCTTGGCTCATTGCCGTGGGCATACTGGCCTATCAGACCGGAAATATCCACCGAGGTCGATTCACCTTCCAGCTTGGAATCGGCCGTGAACAGAGAATCCAACTTGCCGATGAAGGCGTCGCGTCCTCCCATCAGTTCCACCAGTCCGTCCACATCGTGGGGAACGAACCAAGTCCACTGCCATGCCGTACCTTCGCAATAGTCATCATTACGGTGATTGGAAGCGCGGGGGTTGAAAGGCGTACGCCAGTTGCCCTCACTGTCCAGTCCGCGCATGAAGCGGGTACTCGGATCGAAATAAACTTTATATCCCTCGGCAAAGGCCGCATACTTATCGCGGTTGGCTTCGTCGTCCAAGGCACCTGCCAGTACGGAGATACACCAGTCATCGTAAGCATATTCCAAAGCTTTAGCCACAGATTCATTGTCTTTATCGCAAGGCACGTAGCCAATCTTGTTCTTCCAGTACTTGGCCTGCGGCATCAGATGCGGCACAACCAAAGGATGGGTGATAATACCCGTCGTATCGTATTCTGCCGTACGGAGGCAAGCCTTGTAAGCCTCCTGCACGTCGAAGTTACGGTATCCCTTTACATAAGAATCCGCTATGAGGGAGGCTGCATGATAACCAATCATGGTACCCGTATAGTTTCCGGCCAGTTCCCACATAGGCAGGACGCCGCCCTCGCGGGACTTCTGGATGAGCGAACGGATGAAAGCCTCGTTCAGTTCAGGATCAATAATCGTCATCAGCGGATGATAGGCACGGAAAGTGTCCCATAAAGAGAAAATGGTGTAGATAGGCTCGTCCACCCTGCCTTGATGGGGCTTCAAGTCCATACCAAAGTAACGTCCGTCAGCATCGGTAAACAAGTTGGGCTGCATACCCGTGTGGTAAAGTGCCGTGTAGAACATGGTACGCTGGTCGTTGTCCTTCGTATCGATGTCAATCTTGGAAAGATAAGTGTTCCACTGCTGGCAGGCAGCACGGCGCACACCGTCAAAATCCCATCCGGAGATTTCGGCTTCCACATTCTTGCGGGCACCGTCCATATCCACGGCAGACACACCTACCTTTACCAATACCTCTTCATTGGGCTCCGTCTGGAATTGCAGTAAAGCTTTAGCTGTAGGCAGAAGCGGACCGCCTTCGTCCAATGCCATGGAGTCCGTGACCAGCGTATAGGTAAATGGTTTGGAGAACTTAGCGTAGAAGTTGATATACTGGTCGAAAGCCCAATATACAGTCTTCTTGCGTCCACGGATTTCAGTATCGCTGATTACTTCCAGCTCCATCTGTTCATTCTTCTGGCGCTGGATACTGTAATCCAGGTCGAGGATAAAGCCTGCATCTTCCGCTTTCGGGAAGGTATAGCGATGAATCGCCGCACGTTTGGTAGAGGTCAGTTCGGCTTTCACCCCGTAGCGGTCCAAAAATACGGAATAATATCCCGGTTCGGCTGTTTCATTCTCGTGGGAAAAGGCAGAGGCGTACGCCATCTGCTGGCTCTTCGAGCCCATGGAGTGGTAATCCTGCCGACCTACAGTGGGCATCAGCAGCACATCCCCGTAATCGGCACAACCCGTACCGCTGACGTGGGTATGTGAAAATCCGTTGATAGTAGTATCTGCATAGTAATATCCGGAGCAGGCATCCCACTCGTAGATACGCGTGTCGGGGCTGGGCTGAATCATCCCGTTGGGAACTACCGCTCCGGGATAGGTATGCCCATGTCCACCCGTACCGATGAACGGATTGACGTAAGACGCATAGTCCGGTGCCGTCTGGGTACAGCTGCAAACCGCCCCCAGCAGAAAAAGTCCGCCCAACAGTATGGAACTAGATTTCATGTTTTTCTTCATATTGTTTATTGTATAAGTAGGTGTATAGCTTCATAATAGAATCTTGTTATATGAGAATGCTTGAGGAGGGCCGCCCTATTACTTTGAGCAAAGCCCTCCTTTGTTTCATGTATGAAAAGGTTCAAGCATCCGTTTTCCGAAACCTCAGTTTACGGAAAACACGGCATCAGCGTACCTTCTTCATCGTATAGTTCTCACTCACGAAGTAAGGAACATCGGGGAAGATGTCGGTCTCAATCTCACCGCCTACATACTTATAGGGATTGATAGCCCATCTGTTGCCCAAGCCATAGATATGCATATCACCGTTAGGAGCAATAGCACCATCCATATAGTAATCATCATAGTTAGGATATGCTTTCCACTGGAAATTCTTGCTGTAAGTACCGAAATGCATCTTGTAGGTAGCAGGGTCTTCAGCATCGCCCTCATGAATGGTTTGCGGATAGATGAGCAGTGCACCGTTATAGTAATCGCAATGCATCGGATACTTACCGGTGATTTCGGGGAAAGTGCCCCAGTTGTAAACCACATATCCGGTACCTTCTTCATCCTTCTCTATAATTACATTCTTCTCAAACTCCTGACTGCCTTTCCAATCCCACCAGCGAGGATTGCCTTCTTCATCCACATAGGTAAAGAGAGAGTTACTGGAAGTTACTTTCCACTCGCCGACCAAATCTTCATAACCCAACATTTTGCCCTGATAAGCTTCACCGATACGGCTCCAGTACTTGCCGCTCCACTCCACTTCATCATCAAAAAGTACTTTACTTATTTCCGAAAGCAACGTATAATACTGATACACCAGCGGTTTGGGATTGTAGAACATCTGAATGCCATAACCTTCATCTTTCACTTTCTGGAATTTGCTCTTGTCAAATCCACTCCAACCTCCGTTCAACTCATCATTAATCTTCCAAGGCAGCGGAGCATACTTGGATTTGGGCAGGTTCTCAAAATGAGACTCTTCACGGCCAAAGGCTCCCTCGGGATTCTGATTCTGGTAGTAACCGTAGGTCATATAGTCCACAATGTCACCTACCTTCATACCCTCTACCTCACCATCTGGAGAGTCGAGCGAACCATATTCATACACACCAATCAACTTGTTGCCAAATACCTGGCGGCACTCATAAACCAAACGCGCGAAGTTGGCACGTGAGCGTGTTTCGAAGCCGGGGCTGGGATTGGAGTTATTATAACTGGTGTACTCATCATCAAAGTCAATGCCATCCAAACCATAAATATCCAAGTAGGCTTTCAGTTCCTTGGCAAAGTCTTTGGCAGCAGCTTCCGAAAGGTTACCCATACCGGCCTCGTCATGGTTACCAAGAATAGTCATCACCACCTTAATGCCTTTAGCCTGCAAAGGACGGATGAACTTATCCGCATTTCTCAGCAAGAAGGAAACCTGGTCATTGCAGAAAACATGTACGCGACCGGTCTTGCTATCCACATTGATGTTGGCAGCAAAAATGCTGACTACATCAAAGAAAGGCTTTCCGTTGCTCTTCATGGTATATTCACCCATATTCAAGATGTTCTCGTCATTTACTTCCACAAAGCAATGTGTAAGTATATCACCCTTACTGATACTCTCAGGAATAGCAGCCAAAGGCTTTACCAAGTAAATATATTCCTGATTGTTTGTAGAAACTTCCACACCGTTATTGGCAGATGCAGAAACGGCAACAGCATAAGTCTGTCCGATTGTGCCTCCGGCATTGATATTCAGTTCCACAGAAGCCGACTTCTGTTCGCCCGCCTTGATAGTGGCAGTTCCACCGTTCGCCAGGCTCAGCTTATCGGCGGGATACATTTTATAGCTTGTTCCATTCTTCTTATTGTAAGCCTCCAAAACGTCTTCGTCCACTTTGAAGGTCACCGTAACATCCTGCTCTGCAGCTTTGCTCAGTTCAAAATAGAGATGTCCGGTAGCAACCTTGTCGCCAAAAACAGAAATCGGAGTAAGTTCACGTGCACCGGCGGCAGACTTTACATAGCCATACACGCCATCCACAGTATCCAGCTTGTCACTGTTGCCGGTGTTGATGACAACATCATCTTCACAACCGGTGAAGCATATTCCTGCACATGCAAAAGCCATTGCCAGCAAGCCTGATTTTACATGATTCATATATTTCATAATCAATATCTTTTTATTTGAATTAAGGTATAACTAAATTATTTAGCGGGCAGTTCCACAGCAGTCCAAGTCAATGATTCCACTGCAGTAGCATTGTTCTCATTTCCGCTATAATCGTGAATGGCAGTACCGGCGCCCTCATCGAACTTCCAGTAAGAAACCAGTCCGTCAGTATCCGGCTCTACCTGGTAGAAGTGGTCCTTTGCATTGATTTCTGCTGATGTCAACACCTTGTTCCAGATACGCACCTCTGAGATATTACCTTCCAACCAACGGTCACGATTGTATGAATGGCCAATCCAGAATCCGTTACCTTCATCGGTCATGGTCTGGCCCCAGTTCACGACTCCGCAGTCCAAAGTAGTCTCCAGCATATTCTTACCATTGATGTAGATTATAACTGTTTTTGCATCCGCATCGTAGGTCACAGCGATATGTGTCCATTCGTTTGTCGGAATAACCAGACTCTCATCGGTCACATTGCCGCTACTTGTAGCCACCTGCAACTGGTTTTGAGGAATTCCGGCATCACCGATGCGGAGCAGGAACTTACCTTCGATACCCATAATGGAAGTCAGCATCTTGTCAAACTTGCTTACACGAATCAACGCTTCTGCCGTCAGCTTATTCATATTATTGGCTACATCTGGATTGGTCCAAGTTACGTAAACCAGATTCTTGGTAATATCAGGAACCGTATTAATCAATGCGGCACCCTTCAGCACGTAGTACATGGTACCGGAGCTCTTCAAGACTCCGATGCTTGCCTGGTCTACCGTAACCGGCAATACATATACCTTCTCACGGTCCAGCTCCGTCAAGTTCTTGAAGCTGACAGTGATGTCGTCTGAAATGACAGCACCGGCCAAAATGGTAGCCTGCGGAGTTTCTACCGTATAATAGTTTTCCGGCAGAGCCTCGGCTGTGTCATAATAGGTAGCGTTATAAGTAGCTACCAGTGAAGGGTCCGCCTTCAAGGCAATAGTTATATCCTGCGATTCAGGACGGGCCATTGAAATCCGGAATGAACCTTCCGTATCGGAAACAGTGTTTTTCAACAACACAGTACTGGTCATCGCCGAGCCGTTGATATACACCTGATTATCGAAATTCTCAACGTCATTATCATTACAAGCAGCAAATACACCTGCCAATAATGCCATCGATACTAAATATATACTTTTCAGTTTCATGATATTCTTTTATTTTTTAGGAGCAGGATTCATAATATTGATAGCTTCTCTCACGTATTGATAGGTATTGGTAGCATTGTAATAATCATTCTGCATGTTCTCAATAGCCAGACCAGCTTTTGTAAACTCTGCAGACGGTTCTGTCACCCAATAAGCAGCTTCCGACAGAGCTCTCAAAGCATTGTAATATCCGGTAGTCTTATCTGTTGTATCCAGAGAGACGGTAGATGCCGATACAATGAAGCGGTCAGCCGGAACACCGTCTGCCATCAAGGCCTGAAGCGCTTCTATCCCCAGTTGGGCAACATCCGTGACATCATTTGTAATCAAGATGATATGGTCACAAGAAGAGAGCACAGACTGGCCTATCAGGTTGGCAGGATACCCCTGGAACACCAGTTGCTTACCTGAATTGGCACTCTTCCAGTTGGATATCACACCGAAGAAAGTATCCTGATTTGCCTTTGCTTCAGCCTTGTCGGCTTCGGACATGTAGATAGGATTGCTACCACGATACTCGGCTACAATACCGTCGAAAGGTGCTTCAAGAGCTATCAGTCTGTTCAGCTCAGCCGACAGATAAGCCGAGAATGCAGATGTTTCTGTTCCTTCTTTCACCTTGTCGGTATGTTCCTTCAAGATATTGTCATAGCTGATGGAATAGAATACTTTCGTTCCCTTCTCATGTACATTTGCAATATCTTCCAATTCGAATTCCGCCAAATCGGGAGTAGTTGCGATAATTACGTCCAGGCTGTCGGGAACATCCGACATGTGCTGCCCGCGGCTGAAAGGAACTTTCTCACTATTATCAAACCAACCGTATACAATCTTATGGTCAGAATTCTTGTATTCCTGCAAGTTCTTCAGATACTTGGCATACAGTTCGGGAGACTGTTCGTCGATTCCGGGTTCTTTCAGTTTAATACTCTCTGAATCCGTCCAGTCGGAGCAGGCAGACAATGCCAATACGGAAAAAGCTGCCAGCGCGATTCCTTTGAATGATTTCTTATATAATTTCATAATTATTCAGCATTTATTGTTATTATTTGCGTGCCCACCATACGTCAGTAGCCATGTTGTCCGGTCCACCCAGATAGCTGTTTACTGCCTCTTGCACGTTTTCAGTATTACTTGTATATTCTTCAGAAGGATAAGGCATACGGCGTGCACCTTTCTCGCTATCAACAATTCCACCACTCAAGTTACCTTCACTGGTTGCAGGCAACAGTTTGGGATAGCCTGTACGGCGATAGTCAGCCCAAGCTTCGTTACCTAACGGCCAATTCGCAATCCACTTCTGGGTAATGATACGTTCCTGTTTTTCTTCCTTGGATGCCCCTTCATTCCACTTGACAGTAATGGCTGAAAGGTTCTTTTCATAAGTATTAAGACCGGCGGGATCTTTGTAAAGAGCAGGTACACTGCTTTCATCAGCCAGATAGCTGTCTACACCGGTAGCTCCCCACTGTTCGAAAGAGAGACGGACACCTTGTTCATAAAAATCAGCAGCGGTTCCTTTCATGTTGAAACCATAGATTGCAGTGGCTTCAGCACGCAAGAAGGCAACTTCTGCCGCATTCATCCAAAGCACGGGATCAGAAGAGGAAATCTTCACACGTGAATAATTGATGAAATACTCCTTCATCTTACTGAGGTTGATACCGCGACGTAATCCTACATAAGTCTCTCCAGGCCATTTTGATTCCTCAAAATAGCTGGCACGACGATTGTCGTTGTAACCGTTCATGTAGCAGATGATGTCGGCAGCAGGATGGGTATCACCACCTGAAGCTTCTTCATTGTAACGTACTGCCACAAACAACGGATTGCTAATTGTACCGAAATACTTCCATGTAGCATTGTCTGCATTTGTTTCAATCAGACCCAACTCGTGATTCACTGCACTTTCAGCCATTTCTTTAGCCTTAGCAGGGCTTACATTGGCAATACGGATAGCCAAACGCAGTTTCAATGAATTGGCAAACTTCACCCACTTCTGTACATTACCACTGTACACGAAATCTGCAGAAGCAACCAACGCCGCATTTCTGTTTTCAGTCAGCACCTCGATGGATTCGTCCAGTTCCTTGAAGAATGCGTTATATACTTCTTCCTGCGTATCATAAGGAATGGTAATCTTGCCATCCTGACCGATTTTAGAATAAGGAATAGGACCATACGCATCAGTCACGCGACTCATGGCAGCAACCTTTATGATTTGAGCAATGGCATAAGGAACCGGATTATTGGTATTCTCCGATACTTGTTTCACTGTGCTCAAGTTACCGTAAAGTGTTGAAATGATACGGTCACTTATCAAGAACACACGCGTCCAGTCATTTGTAGCATTAAAATTGGATATTGTATTGGACCAGCCGGCATTTGAATCGGCAAAATAACCTCCCAACGGTCCACCCAACAAACAATCAGTAAACTGTGCCGTATTGACATCTGATGAGATAACCGTACTTGCCAAGTTACTCATGGCAGAACCCAGTGCATAATCATCCGGAGTCAAATCACCCGGTTGATAAGGATTGGAGTTGATATCCATATAATTGCCGGTACAGGACATAAAGCCCATAACCAACGGAGCAACAATCAATTTATTTATAATATTTTTCTTTTTCATATCGTTTGGTATTAAAATTTAAAGCTCAAGCTAAAGCCTATGTTACGCAAAGCCGGCATCATGAAATAGTCTATTCCCTGATAAAAGTTATCGGTAGAAGCTACACTTTCGGGATCGAAAGGAGCCTTGCTGTAAATCATCCACAAGTTGCGGCCTACCAACGAAACCTTGATATCGCACACATCATTCAACAACTTTCTGGGGATGGTGTAACCCAAAGATACTTCCTGCAGACGAACATTGGTAGCAGAATAAGTGTAGTATTGGGGAACAGACGTGCCGCTACCTACTACACCGTACCATGTTTCGGGGTTTACCTTATCTCTACCATTCACCAACACGTAACCTAAATCACGTGCATCGGCAGAAGCCTCGGACACACCGTAATAGTCCAACATAGCTTGTGTACGTGAGTAAACCACACCACCCAAACGGGCTGAAATCAAGAAACCTGCTGTGAAATTCTTCCAAATGAAGTTATTACGCCAAGCCAAATTACCTTTAGGAAGTACGCTTCCCAACTTGATGTATTTATCCGGGTCCGTTATGGCTTCCGTAGCAACCGTTCCATTTTGGTCCACAAAAATCTGTCCATTGGCATCACGTTTCATATCTCGCAGTGAGTAAAGGTCACCCATGCTCCCACCTTCTTTCAGCAAGAAGCGGGCATCACCTAAGCCACCCATATTCAACGTGCTCAAAGAGAACAGCTCACCGGTAACGGGATTGATGGCATTGTCTGCCAAAGTCAGGATTTTATTCTTGTTACTGGAGAAGGTTATACCGGTATCCCATGTAAAATCTTTCCAGGTATTCTTGTAATTCAGCGACAACTCAATACCGGAGTTACGTACGGCACCAGTCTGGATATACATAGCCGACCAACCGCTGACAGGCAACTGCGGGTTGAATGTCTGGTTCATAGTCTTGGCATTGTAATATGTCACGTCCAATTCAAAGTTCTTGAGGAAACGCATGTTCAAACCGATTTCCCAAGAATTGGTACGTTCAGGTTTCAAATTGTACAACGGATATTGGGTCGTGATACTCCACTGGCCGGAACTTGAATTCCATTCATAGTGGGGATTAGCCAAATATCTGGAGAAAGCACTACCAACAGATGCCCATGAACCACGAACCTTTATAAAAGAAAGATAATCTTTGTTCAAGTTAGGCATTAGCTCAGACAGTACAACAGAACCACCGACTGAAGGATAGAAGAATGATTTGCTGTTGGAGTTGGGACCTGCCAGCTGTGAAGGCCAGTCGTTACGTCCGGTCAGCGTCAAGAAGTAAGTGTTCTTGTAACCAAGCTCAGCCGAAGCGAAGAGAGACTGGGTCTGTTCACGCCATCCTTCCTGCAAACGCTGTGTCTTGCTGGCACTCAGGTTCTGGATGGCAAAGTAGTTGGTCAAACCTACCGGTTCGCCGCTGAAGGCATCGCCACCATCAGCAATCGGACCACGTGTTTTCATTGCATCCGAACGTATATCGGAGAATGAACCACCGACGTTGGCCTGGAGTGACCAATCTTCACCGAAATATTTGTTGATACTCACCAGGAAGTCTGCATACAACTGTTTGTCCTGCGTCTTGGTAATACCATAAAGACCTCGTGAAGAGCTCTCGGTGAGCTGTGTATTGGTAGAAGCATAGAACTTTTCTGTATAATCATTGTTGGAGTTATCCAAACGTACACGTCCTGAAACAGTCAGCCAGTCCAGAATCTTATAGCTCAAACCGGCATTCAGCATATAGCGGTCCTTCTTGTTCTGGCGCAGATTGCGGTAGTTAATCCAATAAGGATTCTGCATTACCATACCTTCGTCACCTACCGGCCAGTATTGCGTATAAATTTTACGGGCAGCGTCATAGCGCTCATACATGCTGATATCAGACCAGTCGTTGCTGCGCGGGAACAAATAAGCACCCACCAACGGGTTGTTGTAAGTACCCTGGTTCGTCATGTTCTGGTCATTCTGCAGAATATAGCTTGCACCGAAATCCAGAGTCATCTTGTCGTCCAGGAAAGTAGTGGTGTTACGTACCGTAAAGTTGTAACGGTTGTATTTGTTGTTGGGAACAATACCCTTGGAGTTTACAGCAGCAGCCGATGCATACGTCTGGTTTTTCTCTGTACCGGTTGACAAAGAAATGCTCTCTGTTCCTACAATACCCGTCTGGAAATAATCATCTCTCGGGCTGTAATTGTAGTTATTGGCTGCAGACAAAGGCGCTCCCCAGCTCATGGCTCCTGAAGTGCTCATCACACCACCGGTTCCCGTACCGTAACGGTTTTGGAAGCTCGGCATCACAAACGGATTGGTGAATTCAGTATTACTGCTGACAGTAAGGCTCACCTTACCTTCTTTACCTTTCTTTGTAGTAATGACAATGGCACCGTTGGCAGCTTCCGAACCATACAAGGCAGCAGCGGCGGCACCAGTCAGGACTGACATTGACTCGATGTCTTCCGGGTTGATATCGGCAATCGGTTCTGAAGATCCCTGGGAGTCGAACTCCTTACCTCCGGCAGTACCACGGCCAGAGAAAATAGGCACACCGTCAATTACATAAAGTGCATTGGAAGACTGCATGATAGATTTCGTACCACGCATCACTACCTTTGATACACCACCTACACCGGATGAAGAAGCATTGATGTTCACACCCGCTACCTTACCACTCAATGAGTTCACAAAGTTGGCATCTTTATTGGAAGTAATGGCATCTGTATTCACCTGCTGTACATTGTAGGACAATGCCTTTTCCGAACGCTTGATACCGAGTGCAGTAACCACAACTTCTTCAAGCTGTTGGGTATCTCCGGCCATCATTACATTAATCGGCGCATTACCTTTCACGGGGATTTCCTGCGTAGTATAACCGATATAAGAGAATACAATCACCGGATTCGCCTCCGTAGTGGTCAGCGTAAAGTTACCGTCGAGGTCGGTAATACACCCGTTGCTGGTACCTTTTATCAATACATTCACACCAATCAGAGGTCCCATGTCATCTGACACGACTCCGGTAATCGTCCGTTCTTTCCCTTGTTGGTTGCCCTCTTGAGGAGCAGCAGACTTTTCAGAAAGATAAACGATGTTATCCTCCACTTTATAGGAAATGTCTTTCCCTTTGAGAATAACATTCAAAGCATCTTCTATAGACGCATTGTTCACTTTGACGTTTTCTACCGGCAACGCAGCCAGTTTGTCGTCATAAAAAAATTGATACTTGGATTGAGACTTGATTTGTTCAATGACTGTCCCCAATGTGCCGCGAGACACATTCAGGTTTAACTGGGCAAAGCCCCACTGGATAGAAACTGCCATGAACAACAAAACTAATAAAGCCCGCATGAACGTCGAACTCCGAAAAGCATAATTGTCTTTCATAAACACAATTTATAGGTTATACAATAAATTACTTCGAGAGATTCATTCTCTCGCATTCCTATATAAAACAACAGACAATGAAAATACACTTACTGAAAAAGTATCTTTTTTATCATTAATCCTAAAAAAAAAGAGTTACCCCGAAAACAAGTTGATATATCATTTTGCTCAATATTACTAACGAAGCAAATAATTATTTCCACCTGATTCAAGAAAAACACCTATAATACAGATAGTAAATAACAAAATGATATATCAACTTATTTTCGAGGCAACCCTTTTCTTACTATATTATTACTATTCTTTACTTCTTCAGTTCATTCGAGAAAGAATAAGGATAATCTTCCGGCTGCGTACCTCTCTTCATATTAGGCTGGCTGC
>ERZ1504274.10-NODE-10-length-130361-cov-8.394287_pt1 | contig 130361 bp, 109 predicted proteins | sample MGYA00572325_ERZ1504274 | MGnify/ENA primary metagenome ERZ1504274 (study PRJEB39906, sample SAMEA3182101) | gut metagenome | biome: human; feature: gut; material: Stool; isolation source: human stool | place: Canada | collected 2013-02-12 ... | reverse complement strand
ATGCAAAGATAGGATTTTTACAAATATTACCCCTCAGGTTTTTACATTGACCCAGTTTTTTTAAGGCACGGAATACACGGATTTCACGGAAAAAATAAAGAAAATCCGCGTTTTCCGTGTATTCCGTGCCTTAAAAAATCATCAAGCGTCTTTCTGCATCCCCTCTTTGTCTTTAGCGATTCGCTGAAAATTTACCTTTTCATAATCTTTTTGAAATCCTCGGCAATCTGCTGCCCCATATTGACTATCGCGCTATCGACTTTATGTACCTCTGCCGGTGTGACCGCATCTTTGTAGCGCGCCTTGCCGAGCTTGAACTTCATATCGTCCAGAGTTCCGGATATATTCAGGCCCAGTTTGAACGGAATGGGGGATTTCAGGATGGAGATGTGATAGTCGAACTTCATATCCAGTCCTTGTGTGCCGCCTACCGCCGCTCTGTAACGGTCCATTGATATTTCGAACGGATAGACGGTTACATTTCCGTCTTTGATGCCGATGTTTACGGATATGCTGTCTATCATGTTTCTCTTCTTGTTTTTGAAGAAGAATTTTTTGGAGATTTCGGCGAAAGTCTCACCGTCCATCAGCACAAGGCTGTCTCCCTTGACATGAATGGCCGACCGCATGGTGGGGATTTTGATGTTCAGGGCGGAGTCCAGGGAAGCGGCGGCAGCCACATTGAAATCGACCGTTCCTTCAAATGAGCGCAGCATGGGGACAATCGTGTCCAGGGAAGGGGCGAAGTCTACCAGCTTCCCGATGTTGATGTTGTGCAGCCGGAAGTCGAAACCGGCAAATCCCTCTTCCGGAGATTTTGTCTGATAGACGAGGGTGGTGTTCATGTCAGAACCCATGCCTTTCATGCTGAGTTGTTTCAGGTAGACGGACTGGTTGCGGATGTCCACAGCTCCGCGGACATCGTTGAATGTGACTTTCTCGTAAAAGACTTTCCTGAAATCGGTCTGCAGTTCAAAATCCAGGTTCTTGGGGATGACGAACAGCTTTACTTCGGTGGAGACCGTATCGCTTTCCGCAGCCAGCGTATCCGACGGGAGCGATATCGACCGTATCAGCTGGTTGCAGTCCAACTGTTCGGACGATACGTCCAGTTTGGCGCGCAGGAGCTTGTGATGCCGCATGGCGCCGTACAGGTCGTGAATTGAACCGGTGGCGGTGATATCGGATTTGCCGATGCGCATGGTGGCATTGCGCAGGGTGATGACGCGGTCGTTTACCGTGACGGAAGTTTTCTGCACCTGTATGGGAAGTGCGCATTCCGGAGTGCGGAACGCCATGCGGTGGAAACCGATGATGCCTTTGGGTGTCCACAGCGAATCGCGTACTTTTTCGGCTGTTATTCCAATGCCTGCTTTGTCCATTCCCAGGCGGGTATCGCCCATGCGGCAGAACAGTGTGTCCGCTTCCAGTGTAAGCCCTATCTGCGGATTGGCAGAGTTGTGCTCTCCGGGTTGCAGCTTGAGGCGGGCGGATGATTTTCCGCAAAAGAGGTCGAGCGAATCCGCCAGGGATACTCTCAACTTGTTCATCTCTATCTTGCATTCCGTTTTGGCAGGGCGCAGCGTGTCTTGGGAAGGATAGGTGCTGATTGCCGCCGTAAAGCTTTCCGTGGCTGAGTTCAGGGCAGGTGAGCGGAGCGTCATATCCTTGATTTCAACACGCCCTCCGAGCCATTCGTTGCCGGCAAAGTCCAGCGTAGCGTTGCTTGTGAACTCAAAATTCTTTTGGGTATGGCGTAGCACGAGTTTGTCTGTTCTGATTTTGCCTTGAACCTTTATCCGTCCCCAATCCTGTTTCTTGAGGGTGGACAGGCGGCAACGCAGTTTCAGGTCGGCATTCATCTTTCCATCCATGCCGATGCCTTCCTGAAGAGGGAAAATCTGCGCCAGCGTATTCAGGTCGACGGTAGAGCGGGTATGAAAGGTGATGTCCGGGTCGGTGAGCAGGTTGTCCACTTTCATATCGGCCAATATGTCGGTGTCGGCGCCTTTGAACTGGAAGATTTTCAGGTTCAGGCAAGAGGGGGTGTTCCGCATGAGGTCTATCCGGGCGGAAAAGTCGGCGTTTACCTTGTCTATGCCGTAAGGCAGTCCGGCGTATCTGGCGAAAGCATCTTTTATCCTGATGTCCAGCGTAGCAAGGGGCATCTTCTGCTTGCCGTACATGCCTTTCAGCGTGCCGATGAAACTTACTTCTCCTCCTGCCGATACTTCCGCCTTTTTCAGGATGCTCTCCGGAATCATGTGCAGTACGGTTTCCAGCGTGGGGGTGTGCAGTCCGTATTGCAAATCGACGTCGAGCGCTTTGGCTGCGGTGTCGCGGCGCACGGTTCCTTTTACTCCCAATTTCGTACCGTTGATGTCAATCATGGCATCGTGCAGGAGCAGGGAGTGCCGGGCGGTATTCAGTTCAAGGTCGGTGCGCAGGTGGGTGGCGATGCGGTTTGCCAACAACTGCCCGTCTTGCCAGAAGAGAAGGTTCTTGTTGCGGAAATCTACCGCCAGCATGGAATGGCCTTTCTTCATATTGGCTTTCAGGGTGAGGTCTGTGTCCCATAGGTTGGCGAAAATGCGTGTGTCGCGGTCGTCCATGGTTACCGTGGCGTGCTGGATGGAAATTTGCCGGATGTCGAGCTCGCTGATGTTCATGGCATCTCCGGCAGGTGAAGAGGCGGACTGTACCGTATCCGGAACGGTGATGTCCCAGTTGGCAATGCCGTCTTTGTTTTTATAGGCGTAGATATCGGCATGTTCCAGCGCCAGGCGGTGGATGCTGATTTTCTGTTGCCGCAGGTAGTCCATGGGGTTGACTACCGCTACCGCCTTTTTGAATGATACCAGGGTGTCGGTCCGTTGCCACAACGTGTCGCGGATGGCTTTGGAAACCAGGGTTCCGTCGGTCAGTTGCACTCCGAAGCGGGGGAATGTTGAGAAAAAGGTAAGCTCCACGCTTTTCATGTCCAGCTTGGCGTTCAGGTTGCGGTTGGCGGCTTCCAATACTATGGGAGTCAGCTTCTCGGAAGTGAATATGAAGTTCAGGACTACGGCAATCAGTATGCCTGCAACGGCTGTGAGTGCTCCCAGTATGATACCGGACAGTTTGAGTATTTTCTTGGTTTGACTTTTCATTTTGTAATTCGTTCTGTAAATATTGGGCAAGGAGTGATTTCCTTTCCTTAATCATGTGCAAAGTTATAACTGTAATTTGATAAAGCCGTAAGCCGGTATTGTTAAAAAATGACTAAAGGAATTTATGAATGATTTTTCCGCTATAATGAATAATTGAGTTCTTTTTTTATGTTAAAGCGTGAATAAATGCTGCTTAAATTTTATATTTGCACCGTTGGTATCCGGTTACGCTGCCTTATATATAAGGTGTATCAGGATGCCTTAAGTTTAATCTAATAAATTGATGTTATGAAAAAGTACATTGCAGAAATGCTGGGAACCATGGTTCTCGTTCTTATGGGCTGCGGCACGGCAGTCAGTCTGTCGTGCACATCGGCCGACCCTAATCTGGCGGCCACGGTAATAGGTACGGCGCTTGCTTTCGGATTGTCGGTGGTGGCTATGGCCTATACTATCGGTGGTGTTTCGGGCTGCCATATTAATCCGGCGATAACGCTCGGTTGCCTGCTTTCCGGCCGTATGAGCGGAAAGGATGCCGGTATGTATATGCTGTTTCAGGTAATAGGAGCTATTTTAGGTTCTGCCGTTCTTTGGGTGCTGACTTCCAATTCGGGTGTGAGCGGAACAGGCGCCAATGCCTGCCAGGAAGGAGTTTCCGTAACGGGCGCCCTGCTGGCCGAGATTGTGTTTACATTTGTGTTTGTACTGGTGGTACTGGGCACTACCGATGCCAAGAAGGGCGCCGGTAATTTTGCCGGACTTGCCATAGGTCTCTCTTTGGTACTTGTACATTTGGCCTGCATCCGTTATACCGGTACTTCGGTTAATCCGGCTCGCAGTATAGGCCCTGCGCTCTTTCAGGGTGGAGAGGCTTTGAGCCAGTTGTGGATTTTTATTGTAGGCCCGTTTATCGGTGCGGTGCTGAGTGCCGGAGCATGGAAGATAGTTGCCGGCGGAAAGGAATGAGCCGGTGCCTGCCCTGAACCGGGTCGGTGATATTTGAAGAGGATATTTAAAGAGGATGTTTCCCGATTGCGACAGAATGCTGTGTTTGGGGAACATCCTCTGTTTTTTTACTCTTTCGACTGGTGTACGGTGAGTTGCGGGAACGGGAATCCGATGCCTTCTTCATTAAATGTCTGGTAGACGATTTCGTTGATATCGTACAGTACACTCCAGTAGTCGGCGCTTTTTACCCATACGCGTACCGTGATATCGACGCTGCTTGCGCTCAGTGAACCTAAGACGATGAGAGGAGCGGGGGTGTCCAATATGCGGCTGTCTGCATTGATGATGCGTTGCAGCACGGCTCTTACTCGCTTCACATCCTCGCCGTACTCTACGCCGAACACCCATTCGACACGGCGCTTGTCCTGCTTGCTGTAATTGGTGACGGCATTGCCGCTGAGGCTTCCGTTGGGCACATAAATCATACGGTTGTCGAGGGTGGACAGTATGGTGTGGAAAATCTGTATTTCCTTTATCGTGCCGCTTACTCCCGGTCCGTCTATGTAGTCGCCTACCTTGAACGGCTTGAAAATCAGTATAATCAGTCCGCCGGCAAAGTTGGAAAGGTTTCCGGAAAGCGCCATACCCACAGCCACACCTGCGGATGCAAGCAGCGCCGCAAAGCTGGTGGTTTCCACACCGAGCTTGCCGATGATGGCAAAGGCAAGAATCATATTCAGCAGAATCTTTATCAGGCTCTTCAGGAAGGTCTGTACGCTGGTTTCAATCTTCCGCTTTTCGAGTATTCTGGCCACTAACGCGCTTATCTGCCTGATGATGAAACGTCCGATTACATAGATTAAAATGGCGATTAATATGTCCTTGCCGGCATCCATTCCAAAATCTATCAGTTTTTCCAATGCCTGTTCGAGTTTCCCACCGGCGGCGGGAGTGTTCAATAAAAGTAAATTCATTTCTTTTTCGCAATAAATAAAATAATATTATAAAATAGGTGTATATTCAGCGTGCAAAGATAATCAAAATCCGGGCGGTTGTGGCGTATGAAATATATAATGCGTATTATTTCCTAAATAGAATTAAAACATTAATTTTGCCAAATATTACACTCTAACTTAAATAAATTAATAAAAAATGAACGTATGAAAAAAGTATTAACTTTATTCGGATTGCTTTTTGTGCTGTTGGGTAGTGCCCATGCACAGAAAGGAAAACAGGCGATCGGTTTTGGCCTGAGTTACGGAACGGAAATCGAAAGTATCGGGTTGGGTATCAAGTATCAGTACAATATTACCAATCCTATCCGTATAGAGCCGTCTTTCAACTATTTCTTCGAGAATGACAATGTAAGTATGCTGGATTTGAACGTGAATTTTCACTATCTGTTTCCGGTGGCCAAGAGCGTTAAGCTTTATCCGTTGTTCGGTTTGACATTGTCCAACTGGATGTTCGACATGCACGACTTTGATATTGATATGGACGAAGGCCATGTGCATATCGACGATAACGGCAATCATAACGAATGCCGGTTCGGTGTAAATCTGGGAGCGGGAGCGGAATTTGCACTGCCTCGTAACTGGGCGATGAATTTTGAGTTTAGATACCAGCTGGTAAGCGATTTCGACCAGGGGGTTATCAATATAGGAGCTGCATACAGATTCTAAGAGAGCAGCGTATATTTTCGGGCACGGATTACACGGAATTCACGGAAATACAAATTACACGGAAAACACGGATTTTCTTTATTCTTCTTCCGTGAAATCCGTGTAATCCGTGCCTGAAAAAAATATCAAGTGCATTTTGCACGTCCTCTTATAACGCGTTAAACAAGAGGTGTTTCAGTATATTAGAAGTTTGTCCAATCGCACGGAAAAGTCATTGTTTCTCCATATCCGCTGAGGGTGTATGAAGATATGGCTTTATTCTCATTGAGCGTGTAGCTCAGATTATAACGTTCGGTTGAGTTCTCGCTCGGCTCCTCCAGGTCGGTGTTTTTGATAGTCATTGCGGTGGGCAGGTTTGCACCGGCATTTCCCAGATAACCGGTTATGGCAAAGACATTGAATACGCAATCGTCCGAAGCCAGCTCTTCCGGGAGAAGAAGCAGGGGCATGGCGTTATAGGTGTTCTTTATTGCCTGGGTATATTCATAGGTTTGGCTACAGGTGACGTTTTTGCTTTTTGCTTCTATTTTTTCCAATACCTTGTTGTTGTAGGTGTAGTTGATTTCACCTGATTCGGAGTAAGAACCTTCGTCATCTTTACCGTCGGTTTTCATGCTGATTTTCTGCATCTGTCCGTCCGCGTTGTAATTGAAAGTATAGGCTATATTCATTTCTTCTCTAAAGTCCGTATCCGTATATTTTAATTTATAGGCAGTGACAAACCCTGAAGTGTTGAAAGCAAAATCGGAAGCAATCCAGCGTTCGCTTTCACGTTCGGATGAAGTGATGCTGATTAAAGAACGGATAGGGTCTACCTTTATTGCACGCGAAGAGGCATAATTGAAAACAAGAGTGTTGCCATCTACTTCCGCTTCTTTGATGGTTCCGTCTTCATTGTAGGTTACGTCAACGCCCGACATGGAAGTGGCGCGTACACCGTCGACAACCGATGAGGGAATGCCGATTGGTGCAGGACCGTTACCTTGCGTGCCGTTTTCGTCATCGTCGTCGCAAGCTGTAAGATTTAATGCGCAAATTGAAAAGCAAACACAGTACAGCAGGTTCTTGCTCAAATTTGCCAACTCAAATTTCTTTTTCATAATGTAATTCTCCTAACCCCAATTTCGAAGGTCCGTTAAAAACAGAAATAGAAAGAGATGTGAAATTGTATATGCTATTCTTTATATACTTATTATAAAAGAGAAAAGCTATAACATCCTTTCGTTGCAATTCTTGAATATGTAAAAATATCAGTAATGCAAAAGTAGGGTTGAATTCTTATTTAAGGAAATAAAAACAGAGATTGTTAGGCGCGAAAACCGACCGGATAATCCGGCTTTTGTGATGTATAGTCCGACAGGCTGGATGCGGATGATTTGTCTTTATTTCTGCATATCCGGCATTAATGATATATTGTCAATATTCAGGAACTAATCTGTTTTTAAATATGATCCCCGGAAGATGGAAATACACCTGATGGGCGTGCCTTGATTTTATCCGCGAATTTTTTCCAGCCTTCGGCCGTTTTGTAGGCTTCGACGGCTTGTGCGGGTACGGAAATGCTTGTTATGGTTTCCGGAAATCCGTACCATTCGCCCTCGGAGGTGGCAGGCGGTGTGAGGGCTTCTACAATGACCTCTTTTATGCCTGTGTTGTCGAAAGCGGAAAAGTCGATGCGGGTGACGCGGGCGGGAATGGTCAGTGTATGTACCTTTTGGTTGCCGGTTATCAGGCCTTGCCCCAGGATGCTTATGCTTTGAGGAATTTCAAAGCGGGCAAGGTTGGGGCAGCCTACAAGGCAGTGCTCTTTGATTACGGCATCCGGATGGTTGCTTGAGGCAGGACCGTATGCGGATACTTCCGTCAGGTTGGGGCATAGGTAGAAGGCACGTGCTTCTATGGTGGAGATGCTGTTGGGAAGTTGTACAATGGTGATGCCGCTTCCTCGGAATGCTTCCATACCGATATGTGTGACGCTTTGGGGGATTACTGCGGATTTCAGATGTTCCGTCATCATGAATGCTTGTGTTCCGATGGCTGTGAGTGCAGACGGCAGTAATACTTCTTCTACTCCGGAGCATGCGAAGGCGCTTTCGGGAATCCGGGTGATTTGGGTGTGCGAGAGGTCGACCCGTTTCAGCCGGTCGCAGTAGTAGAACAAATCCGGCGCAAGCTGCTGCAAGGTGGACGGGAATACGATTTCCTGTATGCCGGAGTTGAAGAAGGCCATTTCGCCGATAGAGGTCAGTCCCTCGTTCATCACGACTCTGGTGATTTGCCTGTTCTGCATAAAGGCTTCCGGTGCAATGGCTGTTACGTGTGGGGGAAGGGTGATTTCGCTGTATCCTTTATATATTTCTGTCAGTACGCCTTCCTGTACGCGGATGGGAGCAATGCTGACGGTGAAGCTTGCCTGACGGTCTTCTATGCCGATGGTCAGTACCAGCCGGTCTGCCGGAGCATCGGAAGAAAAGCCGCTGACTTGTTCCGGAGTTACAGTGACGGGATATTCTTTGCCATTACTATATACGCCGGTCAGCAGGAGTCCGTCCAAATCGAGTGGTTCTCCCAAAGTATATGCTATTTTATGAGGCGGCTGTGCAATGGACAGCCCGATGAGTGTTCCTTTGTCTTCCGGCTGCTCTTCTCCGGGGGCGAGGGCGGAAGTCAGGCGGATTTCAAGCTGTATGTCTTTTCCGGCATCTATCGTTTTCCCGACGGACCATATACGGTAGTTGTCCGGACCGCCGCCTTCCTGTACGACAAATGTCAGGAAGCGCTGCGATTGTCCGGAGAACCATACTTCGCCGGGCAGCGTGAACAGGGCGATACCCTGCGCATTGGCGGTTGCGCCGGCAGTGGGAGGCGTGAGGTTATCTTGCTCGAATGCCTTGTAGTCTTTTTCGTCATACATCTTTACGGGAACGCCGGGCATCGCTTTTCCGTTTTCGTCATAAACGGTTACGCTTACGCGGCTTTCTTTTCCTGGGTGCTGTTCCTTTTCGCATGCTATCGTCAGGAAGACCGCACATACTAAAAAAATAATCTTATTCTTCATATTCTTACACATTTTTAATCGTTGTTCCGGTTGCAAAGATAGTGAATACGGCTCTTCCGGGAGTTACGATTTGAATGTGTAAATCTAACAGGTACGTTTTTATACTACTGTCTTACAGTGTATTATGAAATGAGGCTTTGTTTTTTTCTAACACGGCTCTGACATCTATCCGAAAAGGGATAAGAACAGGTCGGTATGGGGCGTTCCGGCTGCTTTGATGCGCGACTTCAACCGGGATTTTCGGGCATATATGTTTGCCACGCTCTCTTTCGTGAACAAGCTGATTACCTGCGGGGAGAATCCGGTGAAGATGTAGCAGAGCAGGCGGATGTCATTTTCTTTCATTGCCGGAAAGTCCTGCCGGAGTTTCTGCATGACGTTGTCATGGCAGGTATCTGCCATTTGTTCGAGTTCCCGGAGCATTTCACTGTTTTCCGAGAAGTCGGTGATTATCCGTTTTACTTCCTGAAACATGGCTGCCTGTTGCGATGATGTATTCTCGCGTTCGTAATAGGTTTTTCCGAGTTTGTCGAGGATGTCGAAGCGGGAAGCAACCAGGCTTTTCAGCCGTTTTTCCGTGTTCTGCCGTCCTTCCAGTTGCCGGGTGAGCGCCCGGTATTCGGCACGGGCCTCTTCTGCCAGCAGCAGGTAGCGGTCGTTGCGTTCGCGCTGGATGCGCAGGCGCTGGCGGATGATATAAACGGCTATTCCGGCGAGGATGAATATGCCGCAGGTAACGGTGGTTTCCCAGAAGATGCGGTTCTTCATCCGGTATTCGGCAAAGGCGGATTGTTCCTGGAAATACTCTTTCTCCGTTATACCGGCGGAGACCTGCATGGTGGAGCGGGTGAGGGAGTCCGTGAGGTAGATATAGCGGTGTATATGGTCGGTCGCTTTCCGGAAGTTTCCGGAGAGGGCCTCTATCCGGTAGGCTGTGTATTGCAGTTCGGCCAGGTCGAGCACGTCATTGTCTTGCGCCTCTGCCAGTTGCAGGTAGTGGCGCGCGCTGTCCGTACGGTGTTTGAGAAGCTGGACGTCTATCATGGTGTGGGGGCCGTAGCGGGATGCCTTGCGTGCCGACTGTTCGATGCGTAGCAGCAGGTCCTGGGGGATTTGTTTTCTGCCCGATTTTACATAAAGGGAGGCAAGGTTGCTGAGGGCTGCTCCGGCAAGACGCTCGTCTACCTGCTCATCGGCAAGGTCGAGGGCAGCCGAATACAGCCTGATGGCACGTTCCAAATCTTTCTGGCGGTAGGATGAGGCTGCCATATCAAGCGTGGCTTCCGTTTCCTTACGAAGACTGTCGGATACTTGAAAATTTTCTCTGGCCTGCTTGAAGTAGTGGTAGGCGCGGACGTAGTTCATCTGTCCGTAGTATATACTGCCGATGCGTTCGTAGAGAAGCCCTTTATTGTAAGGGTCTTGCCGGCTTTGCAGCTGCTCTTCGATTTGCAGGAAGATGCGCAAAGCTCCGGATTTATCGCCGGCATCGGTCAGCAGGCTGTCCGCGAACTCAAGGCTGGGGAGCGGTTTACGTTCATGGCATCCCGCCAGCGACAGGAGCATACATATAATAGGTATGATAAGGCGTTTCATGCCGTGAATGTAGTGATAAAAGATGTTTTGCACAAGTGAAAGGCGGGAAATGAGGAGCTTTGCGTGAATTTCCTGCATTTCTTTTTTTAGGCTTCGCGGAACTTCCTATCTTTGCACTTCTAAATGTAGATAAAACCGTAACACTTTGGAATGGCTATATAGTTTGTTTGTCGAACACTCCGCATTGCAGGCGGTGGTGGTGCTCTCGCTGATTTCCGCTATCGGATTAGGGTTGGGGAAAATACATATTTGCGGTATTTCCCTCGGCGTGACGTTTGTTTTCTTTGCCGGTATTCTTGCCGGACATTTCGGACTGTCCATCGACCCGCAGATGCTGAACTATGCGGAAAGTTTCGGACTGATAATTTTTGTGTATGCACTGGGACTGCAGGTGGGGCCGGGCTTTTTCAGCTCTTTCCGCAAGGGCGGGGTACAGTTGAATATGCTGGCGCTGGGAGTAGTGCTCCTCGGTACGCTGATGACCGTATTGGGCAGTTATACCCTGAATATTTCGTTGCCGGACATGGTGGGCATCCTCTGCGGCGCTACCACCAATACGCCGGCGCTGGGTGCGGCACAGCAGACATTGAAGCAAATGGGGCTGGAAGCCAGTACGCCGGCTTTGGGATGTGCCGTGGCATATCCGCTTGGGGTAGTGGGCGTTATTTTTGCCGTGCTGATAATACGCAAGGCATTGGCGCGTAAGGAAGATCTGGAGTTGAAAGAGAAGGACGATGCGAACAAAACTTACATTGCGGCGTTTCAAGTACACAATCCGGCCATCTTCGATAAAAGCATCAAGGAGATAGGCGGCTTGAATTATCCGAAGTTCGTAATCTCCCGTCTGTGGCGGGACGGCAACGTAAGCATTCCCACTTCCGAGAAGATAATCAGGGAAGGAGACCGCTTGCTGGTGGTGACTTCGGAGAAGTATGCTCCGGCACTGACCGTACTGTTCGGTGAACAGGAACATACCGACTGGAACAAAGAGGATATAGACTGGAATGCCATAGACAGCCAGCTCATCTCGCAGCGTATCGTGGTGACGCGTCCCGAACTGAACGGAAAGAAACTGGGTTCGCTGCACCTGCGCAATCATTACGGCATCAACATCAGCCGTGTGTACCGTAGCGGCGTGCAGTTGCTTGCCACCGCGGAACTGACTTTGCAGTTGGGCGACCGTCTGACAGTGGTAGGTGAGGCTGCCGCCATCCAGAATGTGGAAAAAGTGTTGGGAAATGCCATCAAGAGCCTGAAAGAACCGAATCTGGTAGCGGTGTTTATCGGTATCATCCTGGGGCTGGCTTTGGGTGCGATTCCCATTTCCCTGCCGGGTATCAGCGCTCCGGTGAAGCTGGGACTTGCCGGCGGACCGATTATCGTAGGTATCCTGATTGGTACGTTCGGGCCGAGAATGCACATGATAACCTATACCACACGAAGCGCCAACCTGATGCTCCGTGCATTGGGACTGTCGCTCTACCTGGCTTGTCTGGGACTGGATGCCGGAGCACATTTCTTTGATACGGTGTTCCGTCCGGAAGGTCTGCTGTGGATTGCCGCAGGGTTCGTGCTGACCGTTGTTCCGGTGCTGATAGTGGGAGTGGTTGCCTTTAAATGGATGAAGGTGGACTTCGGCTCCATGGCAGGTATGCTGTGCGGAAGCATGGCCAACCCGATGGCGCTGAATTATGCCAACGACACCATTCCGGGCGATAATCCGTCGGTGGCTTATGCAACGGTGTATCCGATGTGTATGTTCCTGCGGGTAATCATAGCGCAGGTGCTGCTGATGTTCCTGTTGAATTGAGAGCTGAGAATTGAAAATTGAGAAATAACAGAAAGAGCTTAATTGCTGATAATTGAATATATATCATAAATCTAAAATCATAAATCGTATCATGGGAACTATTACTCCGGAAAGTATAGTCAACGACTTACGCTATTTGCAACTGTTGTCGCGCAGTTTTCCTACCATCGCCGATGCCAGTACGGAAATTATCAATCTGGAAGCTATTCTGAATCTGCCTAAAGGTACGGAACACTTCCTTACGGATATTCATGGAGAGTATGAGGCTTTTCAGCATGTATTGAAGAATGCTTCGGGTGCGGTAAAGCGGAAGGTGAATGAAATCTTCGGGCATACGCTGCGCGAAAGCGAAAAGAAGGAAATCTGTACGCTGATTTATTATCCGGAAGAGAAGTTGCAGTTGATAAAGGAACAGGAAACTGACTTGGACGACTGGTATCTCATCACCCTGAACCAACTGGTGAAAGTCTGCCAGAACGTATCTTCCAAATACACACGCTCGAAAGTGCGTAAAGCCTTGCCGGCGGAGTTCTCCTATATCATTCAGGAGTTGCTGCACGAGTCCAGCGTAGAGCCTAACAAGCATGCGTATATCAACGTCATTATCAGTACGATTATCTCGACCAAGCGTGCGGATGACTTTATCATTGCCATGTGTAAGCTTATCCAACGGCTTACAATCGACTCGCTGCACATCGTGGGAGATATTTACGACCGTGGTCCGGGTGCACATATCATCATGGATACGCTTTGCGACTACCATAATTTCGACATTCAGTGGGGCAACCATGACATACTGTGGATGGGTGCCGCATCGGGCAATGACGCCTGTATAGCGAACGTTATCCGTATGTCCATGCGCTATGCCAACCTGGCGACACTGGAAGACGGCTACGGCATCAACCTGCTGCCGTTGGCTACCTTCGCAATGGATACCTATGCGGATGATCCTTGCACTATCTTTGCTCCGAAGATGAACTTTGCCGATGCCAATTACAACGAAAAGACACTGCGGCTGATTACGCAGATGCACAAGGCGATTACGATAATCCAGTTCAAACTGGAAGCGGAGATTATAAACCGGCGTCCGGAGTTTGACATGGACAACCGGAAACTGCTGCACAAGATTGACTTTGAACGGGGCGTATTTGTGTACGAAGGCAAAGAATACGAACTGCGCGATGCCAATTTCCCGACTATTGACCCTGCCGACCCGTATCGCCTGACGGATGAAGAAAGGGAGCTGGTTGAAAAGATTCATGCTTCGTTCATGAACAGCGAGAAACTGAAGAAGCATATGCGTTGCCTCTTTACATACGGCGGCATGTATCTGGTGTGCAACAGCAACCTGCTTTATCACGCATCCGTGCCCCTGAATGAGGACGGAAGTTTCAAGCATGTACGTATCGGCAAGAAAGAGTACTGGGGACATAAACTGCTGCAAAAGACCGACCAGCTTATCCGTACCGCCTACTTTGACGAAGATGGTTCGGAGGAGAAGAATTTTGCGTTGGATTATATGTGGTATATGTGGTGCGGCCCGGATGCGCCCTCTTTCGACAAGGATAAGATGGCTACTTTCGAGCGTTACTTCATAGCCGACAAGGCATTGCATAAAGAGAATAAAGGTTATTACTACACGCTTCGCAACCGTGCGGATATTTGCGACAATATCCTGGCAGAGTTCGGGGTGGAGCCGGGACCTCATTCGCATATCATCAACGGACATGTGCCGGTGAAGACGATTAAAGGAGAGCGTCCCATAAAGGCTGATGGAAAGCTACTGGTAATTGACGGCGGTTTCTCCAAAGCCTATCAGCCCGAAACGGGTATTGCGGGCTATACGCTGGTATATCACTCGCACGGCATGCAGTTGGTGCAGCATGACCCGTTCCAAAGCCGTCAGAAAGCGATTGAAGAGGGGCAGGATATCAAGTCCACAACTTTCGTCATCGAATTCAACTCGCAGCGTATGATGGTGAAGGATACCGATAAGGGCAAGCAGCTCGTGACGCAGATTCAGGATTTGAAGAAGTTGCTGGTGGCATATAGAACGGGATTTATCAAAGAAAAGGAGATTTTCTGATATGGCTGTATGTTCCGGTGCTTGCATTGCCTGGCTTTTCAGGCACGGATTAGTATTTGAATAACACCACACCGCCTTCTACAATGGCTCCCTTGTCGAAGTTGGCATTTCTGTTGTAGTATCTGTCCCAACCGTAACCGCCCGTAACGAATACTCCTAATTTTGCCGTCAGACGGTATTCGAGGTTGATACGGGTTTGGAGAGAATAGAGGCGGGCAGGGAAGCCATAGTCTTTATTCTTGAAGGTTTCTACGTGCTGGTATCCCAAATCGCCGCTGATGAACAGTTGCTTGCAGACGGGCAATTCCAGTCCGGTGCGGTAGAAAAGCGCACCGGAGAACTTATCGCTGAAGTCGAGGAAATGCGTACCGCCGCCGAGGATGGTATAGAACAGTTTGTTCTTGAAGCGGGCTGCAAGGTTCAGTTTCGTGGTGTTGCCGCCGAAAAACATCATCTGTACTTTGGTGTCCGGGTTGGCATTGACCAGTCCCAATTGGAAACCGTCCAGCTTCTCCTTGTAGTAGTTTACCAAACCTATCTGAAGGCCTTTGGCACGGACGGCTACATTCAGGGGAGAGAGCTGCACGCCGGCAGACGTACCGCCTGTGATATTGCCCAAACCGGAAATCTGGAGCCCTTTCATATCATCGCCCACCACATTCAGCAGGCCGGATATGGTGATACCGGAAAAATTGCCGCCCGATATATTGGCGAGTCCTGAAAGCTGTACGCCGGCAGTCTTTTCGCCTGTAATGTTCAGCAAGCCGCCTACAATTATTCCGTTGCTGTTATCGCCCGTGATATTGGCAAGGCCGGAGAAAACCATTCCCCGTGCGTGATTACCCGTGATGCCCACAAGACCGGAAACGGACAGACCGCTGAGGTTATTGCCGTTGATATTGGTGATGCCCGCTACCTGTACGCCCCGCATACTTCCACCCACCATATTGGATATACCGGAGATTTGAACTCCGTTCATGTCTCTGCCCGTAACAGCTCCCAAAACATTTACTCCCAAGCCGTTCAAACGGTTCATCGCCGAGAAGATACCGAGATTGAAGAATGTGCTTCCGACCGTATCCGTACGCTGTGTGGAAAGATTCTTCCAAAGGGAAAGGTTGATACCGGTTTTTTCTTTATGGGCAGACTGTTGCCTGCCTGTCCGGGCATAGCCTGTCCCTGCCAATAGCAGGGACAGACAGATAAGTGGAAATATACGTTTCATAATTCTTTATAATGTTTCATCGGGCCAGGGTGCCAGCCGGTTGGTGGCACGTAATACAGGACGCTGTGCATCCACCGACCGCAGATAGTTGCTCAGTTTCTTTGATAGTTTCTTTACAAGTTTGGGGTTCTCGGCGGCTACGTCATGCTTTTCGCTGATGTCGGCAGGGATATTGAACAATTCGTGCTTGCCGCTGTCGAAGTAGTACACCAGTTTCCATTCTCCGGAACGGATGGAGCAGGTGGCGCCTATACCCGGACCGGAAGGGCCCCAACTGTGCGGGTAGTGCCAGTAGATGTCACGGGCGGGCATCCTACCTTTGCCCGTAAGCAGGGGCAGGAAGCTGATGCCGTCGCGTTTCTGTACCGTATTGTAGTGCTCCACACCGGCTATTTCGAGAATGGTGGGGAAGAAATCTTCTATCATCAGATAATGGTCGCATTTGGTTTCTGCCGCTACCACGCCGGGCCAGCGTACAATCATCGGTTCGCGCACTCCGCCTTCGTAGGCGGAACCTTTTCCGCTGTTGAGCGGATAGTTCTGCCTGTGCAGCTCTCCTGCACGGGTGTGTGCAGCCAGTCCGCCATTATCGGACATGAAGAGCAATACAGTGTTGTCGGTGAGGTTGTTTTTGTCCAGATAGTCCATCAGGTCGCCGAGGCTTTTGTCCATGCCTTCAATCAGGGTGGCATACGCTGCTTCTATCGGGGGAAGTCCTTTGTCCAGATATTTTTGGTAGAAACGCATGTCGGGCTGGATAGGCGTATGGATGGCATAATGGGCCATGTAGAGGAAGAAAGGCTTGTCCGTTGTCCGGGCGTTGTCCAAAGCTTTCTTGGCTTCTATGGTAAGGGCTTCGGAGAGGAATATGTCTTTGCCGTGATATTTTTCCAGTCCGGGTACGGCAGCCAGCGGGCTTTTTCCGCCGGGTTTGTTTCCGAAGTTCTGCATGCCGTAGTAGCTGGCGGGAGAGCCTGCCGCATGGCCGGCTATGTTCACGTCAAAACCCATTTTCAGCGGATCGGCTCCGGGCGTGTCATTAGCTCCGAAGTGGGCTTTGCCGCAATGGATGGTGTGGTAACCGTTGTCCTTGAGCACTTGTGCCAGCGAGGTGACTTGCGTGGTGCGTTCCACACCCGGTTCCTGACAGATACCGTTGACATTCCATTCGGGGTATATCATAACGGAGTCCGGCTGTTCGTGGGTGGTATTCTTGCGTAATGTCCAGCTTGTCACCCGGTGACGCGCAGCGTTCATACCCGTAAAAAGGCTGACGCGCGTAGGCGAACTGATGCTACAGGCATAGGCTTGCGTGAACATCTTGCCCTGCTTTGCCAGACGTTCCATATTGGGTGTATGGTACGTGTCATTGTAGCAGGTGCGTTGTGTCCAGAAAGGCAGGGATGTGTCCTGCCAACCCATATCATCTACCAAGAATAAAATAATGTTCGGACGCTTGTCCGTAACAGGAGCCGTTTCATTTGACGGCTTTGTGTGTACTTCTCCTGCCATTCCACATAACGGAAGCAGCGCAGCAGATAATAACAATTCGTTTTTCATCGGGAAAAGAGGGGTTAGGGTTAGTGGTTAGTGATTAGTGGTTAGTGATTAACATTAAAAATAGCGGTAAATAATTAGCGCAATATACTGCACAGCCTACTAATCGCTAATCACTAACCGCTAATTACTATTTCATCATCCTTTTGCTTCTTGATACAGGAAGCGTTTGATGGATTTTTTGGGTGTCTTTTCAAATTCTTCGGGATATATCTTCATTTTGGAAATCTGGCTGTAGGCGGGCAGTTCTGCATTTAGAGCCACACGATTCTCTTCCATGACACGTTCTATATCGTCGTTGTTGAGGCCGTGGGCAAAGGCATCGTCAAAGTCGGGATATACCAGTCCCACGAGCTTTTCGTTCTGCTGCACGATGATGCTTTCAGCTACGTACGGCAGGTTGTTCAGCTTGTCTTCTATTTCTTCGGGGTAGATGTTCTGCCCGTTTGGACCGAGGAGCATATTCTTGCTGCGTCCTTTGATGGTGACATTGCCTTCGGCGTCCATCAGGGCAAGGTCGCCGGTGTGCAGCCAGCCGTCTTTGTCCACAACTTCGGCGGTAGCCTCTTCATTCTTGTAGTAGCCCAGCATGACGTTGGGGCCGCGGCAGACAATCTCGCCGGGGATATTCTCCGGGTCGGGAGAGAGAATCTTCACTTCCATGCGCGGAGCGGCTTTTCCGCAGGAACCGGGTTTGAAGCGCGTCCAGTCTTCGTAACAGATGATAGGACCGCATTCTGTCATACCGTAACCCACGGTATAGGGGAAGTCTATCATGCGCAGAAACTGTTCCACTTCCTGATTGAATGCCGCACCGCCAACAATGACTGTGGCAAAATTGCCGCCGAATGCCTGTACCATTTGCTCGCGTACGGTGGCTTTTATCTTGTCGTTAATGATAGGCACTTTCAGCAACAGTTTCATGGTAGGCGTTTCCAGCTTGGGCAATACGCTCTTCTTGATAATCTTCTCGATAATGAGCGGTACGGCTACGATGAGGTTCGGCTTTATGTCGGCGAATGCCTGAAAGATAATCTTCGGACTTGGCATACGGGTGAGGTAGTAGATGTGACAACCTACGGAGAACTCGTACAGGAATTCGAATGCCAATCCGTACATATGAGCCATCGGCAGCATGCATACCAGTTTGTCGCCGGCTTTCAGCGGCAGTACTTCGAAAGCGAATCGGGTGTTGGACCACAGGCTGCGATAGGGGAGCATTACGCCTTTCGAGTAACTGGTAGTACCTGAAGTATAGTTAATGACCGCCAGCTCTTCGGGTTGGTCTTTGTGATAGTCGATGTGTTCCTTACGGAAGTTCTTGGGAAATTTCTTGCCGAATATCTCGTTGAGGTGATCGCGGGCGTAGGTAACCCGTTTGTTGCGCGATACCAGCAAGGTGAAGTCCGTCATCATGAAGATACCTTCGAGCAACGGCATGGCGCTTTCGTTGAGATTTTCCCACACCTGGTCGCCGACAAAAAGAAGCTTGGCCTCGGAGTGGTTGACGATGTTATGCACATTGTCCGCCTTGAATTCGTGAAGAATGGGCACGATGACCGCACCGTACGTCAGGGTAGCGAGGAAAGTGACTCCCCAATGCGAACTGTTACGTCCGCAGACGGCGATTTTATCGCCTTTTCTGATGCCGCTCGCTTCAAAGATGATATGCAGTTTTTCTATTTTGCGGGCTACATCCTTGTATTGCAGGGTGGCTCCCTTATAATCGGTCAGGGCATCCAGGTCCCAGTTTTCCTTTATACTATTCTCTATATAGGCGATAAAACTTTGTTCCATTATATATTGCACATTTAGTTGAAAATTGTGCAAATATAAGGGTTTATGTAGAGAATGCAAACTTTTAGGGGGAAAAAGCATTTTATGCAAATTCCCCCTTTGAGCCTATTTATTGTTATCCAGGTACCAGCGGTACATCCGCTCTACACCTTCTTCGATGTCTATTTTATGATGCCAGCCCAATGCGTGCAGCTTACTCGGGTCGGTAAGTTTGCGCATGGTCCCATCGGGTTTGGAAGTGTCGAAGGTCAGCTTTCCGCGATAACCCACAACGTTGACAATCAGTTCGGCAAGCCGGCGGATAGTAATTTCCTTACCTGTGCCGATGTTGATGTGGCAGTTGCGGATGTCCTTATCTCCGGGTTGGCAGGTGTCTTTGAAGTCTACGTGCTCCATGACGAATACGCTGGCATCCGCCATTTCCTCGCTCCAGAGGAATTCGCGCAGCGGCGTTCCCGTACCCCAAAGCCGGACTTCTTCTTCGCTGATGCCGTACTTGGAAAGTATGTTCAGTATCTCTCCATTGCTGTTGCTGCCATTGATACCTTCTACCGGACGCAGGTTCATGTCACGGCGTACGGCATCCCAGTCGCCTTGTTGCAGGCAGTGGGCCAGGTGTATCTTGCGAATCATGGCAGGAAGTACGTGGCTGCGTTCCAGGTCGAAGTTGTCGTTGGGACCGTAGAGGTTGGTGGGCATGACGGCAATGTAGTTCGTGTCGTATTGCAGGTTGAAGCTTTCGCACATTTTCAATCCGGCAATCTTGGCAATGGCGTACGGTTCGTTGGTGTACTCCAGGGGTGAGGTGAGGAGTACGTCTTCTTTCATCGGCTGTTCGGCATCACGCGGATAGATACAGGTGCTACCCAGAAAGAGCAGTTTCTTGACATTGTGGCGGAAACTTTCGCCTATGACATTCTGCTGTATCTGGAGATTCTTGTAAATGAAATCGGCACGGTAGATGCTGTTTGCCATGATACCGCCCACGAAAGCAGCGGCAAGGAATACGTATTCCGGCTGTTCCTCATCGAAGAAACGGCGGACAGCAACACCGTCCAGCAGGTCGAGTTCTTTGTGGGTTCTGCCTACGAGATTGGTATAGCCTTTCTCTTGCAGGTTTTTCCAGATAGCAGAGCCTACCAGTCCGCGATGCCCTGCGATGTATATTTTTGCGTTCTTGTGTAACATTGTTATAAAATGGATTGGTTTCAGACAGAAGAACAAAAGGACATATTCGGTTTATACTCTTTTTTATTTTCTCATATATATATATATATATGTTCTTTTGTTCTTCTGTCTGAAAAATTAAATTATCTGTTTCAGTCTTCTTTGCTTCTCAAATGCAGTTTCCGTACAAACTTCATGTCATGTTCCGCCATGATGTGTACCAACTCCTCAAAGCTTGTCTGCTGCGGATTCCAGCCCAGTAACGTTTTGGCTTTGGTAGGGTCTCCCAGCAACTGTTCCACTTCGGAAGGACGGAAATATTTGGGATCCACCTCTACCAGTACCTTACCAGTTTGGCTGTCAATACCCTTCTCGTTTACGCCTTCGCCTTCCCAGCGCAGTTCTATGCCGGTTTCCTTAAAGGCAAGTGTGGCAAATTCGCGTACGGTGTGCATCTCTCCGGTGGCAATCACGAAGTCTTCCGGCGTATCGTGTTGCAGGATAAGCCACATACATTCCACATAGTCTTTGGCATATCCCCAGTCGCGGCGTGCATCCAGATTGCCCAAATACAGTTTGTCCTGGAATCCTTGTGCAATGCGGGCGGCAGCCAGCGTAATCTTGCGGGTAACGAAGGTTTCGCCGCGGCGCTCGCTTTCGTGGTTGAATAGAATGCCGTTTACGGCGAACATTCCGTAACTTTCGCGGTAGTTCTTTGTAATCCAGAAACCGTATTGCTTGGCTACGCCGTAGGGACTGCGCGGGTAGAACGGAGTCGTCTCCTTCTGCGGCACTTCCTGCACCTTGCCGAACAGTTCCGAGGTAGATGCCTGATATATCCTGGTTTTCTTTTCCAGACCGAGAATGCGTACAGCTTCGAGCATGCGCAGCGTACCTATAGCATCTGTTTCGGCGGTATATTCGGGTACATCGAACGAGACCTTTACGTGGCTCTGTGCAGCAAGGTTGTATATCTCGTCCGGCTGCACCTGCTGGATAATGCGTATCAGCGAACTGCTGTCCGTCATATCTCCATAATGCAGGTTGATAGTTCGCTTCTGCTTCATGTCGCGCACCCACTCATCGAAATACAAGTGCTCGATGCGTCCGGTATTGAACGAAGATGAGCGGCGCAATATGCCGTGTACTTCATATCCTTTTTGTAACAGGAATTCTGCGAGGAACGAACCGTCCTGTCCGGTTATTCCGGAGATTAGAGCTTTTTTCATTGTTTCTGGTATTATACTTTTTTTGATTGTTGCATATTTCGTCCTGCAAAAATCGTAATTTATTGTGAGACAACAAAGCCAATGCGGTAAATGATTTTGAGATTATTTTTGCTTTATACCGAGAGTAGCGTCCGGATGATTGCCGGGAAGCGGATATGACATCGTTTTTCTGTGTCAATCCTTTATGAAAAAAAATGAATTAATTTCAAATTTGATACGAACAAACAGACGTTATTTTTTGTTTTAATAACAAAGATAAATTATACAAGTATATGGAGAATTTAAATAAAACAGACATTGGACTGATAGGGCTGGCCGTGATGGGCGAGAATCTTGCATTGAATATGGCGGACAAGGGCTGGCAGGTTTCGGTTTATAACCGTACGGTTCCGGGGATTGAAGAAGGTGTGGTGGAACGTTTTATAAACGGACGCGCACAGGGTAAAAGTATTGAAGGATATACGGATATAGCTCGTTTTGTGGAGTCTGTAGCCGTTCCGCGCAAGATAATGATGATGGTTCGTGCCGGTAGTGCGGTAGACGAACTGATGGAGCAGCTTTTCCCGTTGCTTTCTCCGGGAGATATATTGATAGACGGCGGCAATTCCAACTATGAAGATACCAATCGTCGTGTGGCATTGGCCGAAGCGAGAGGCTTCCGTTTTGTGGGAGCAGGTGTTTCCGGCGGTGAAGAGGGTGCATTGAATGGAGCTTCTATCATGCCGGGCGGTTCGGTAAGCGCCTGGGAAGAAGTGAAGCCTGTTTTGCAGAGTATTGCTGCCAAAGCATCCGACGGCACGCCTTGCTGCCAGTGGGTGGGACCGGCTGGTTCGGGACATTTTGTCAAGATGATTCATAATGGCATCGAATATGGCGATATGCAGCTTATTTCCGAAGCCTATTGGGTGATGAAGAACCTGCTGAAGCTGGATAACGGAGAAATGTCTTCAGTCTTTTCGCAATGGAATGAGGGCAAATTGCGTAGCTATCTTATTGAAATTACAGCTAATATCTTGCAGCATAAAGATAAGTCGGGCGGTTATCTGATAGATAAAATACTGGATACAGCCGGACAAAAAGGTACAGGCAAATGGTCGGTAATCAATGCTATGGAGCTTGGTATGCCGTTGGGGCTGATTGCTACGGCTGTTTTTGAACGCAGCTTGTCGGCTCAGAAAGAACTGCGGAAGTCGGCTGCCGGGCATTTTACCTGCCGGCGCACGGAGGTGGTATACAACAAATCCGAAATGGTAGGAGATATTTATTCGGCGCTTTATGCATCCAAACTGGTGTCTTATGCTCAAGGCTTTGCTGTATTGCAACGTGCTTCGGACTCTTTCGGATGGAACCTCGACCTGGCTTCCATTGCCCGTATGTGGCGTGGCGGTTGCATCATCCGCAGTATCTTCCTCAATGATATTGCAGCCGCTTTCGAGCGGAGTGAGAAACCGCAGCATCTTCTTCTTACTCCTTATTTCAGCAATGAGATGAAACAACTGCTCTCCGGTTGGAAACATCTGGTGGCACAGGCTATGAAAGAGGAACTTCCGGTTCCTGCATTTTCATCGGCATTGAATTATTTTTATTCACTCGTCTCCGCCAACTTACCGGCGAATATGATTCAGGCACAGCGCGATTATTTCGGAGCGCACACCTTTGAGCGTGTGGACGGACTGCGTGGGCAGTTCTTCCATGAAAACTGGACAGGACACGGCGGAGAAACGAAGTCGGGAACCTATAACGTGTAGTCTTTCTTTAGTGTGAAGATTACTGAAATTCCCCTACAAACATAAAGCTATGAGTAAATTTGTGATGATAATTTTCGGCGCTTCCGGTGACCTGACGAAGCGCAAGTTAATACCGGCATTATATAATCTGTACAAGGATAACCGCCTGCCGGAAGGTTTTGCTGTTTTAGGCATCGGACGTACCGGATACCGGGATGATACCTACCGTGCTTATATACGGACGGAAATGGAACGTTTTGTGGCTTCGGAAGAACATGCCGGCGGACGTATGACTGATTTTTGCAATCATCTGTACTATCTTTCGCTTAATCCGGCCGAGGCTGCCGATTATGGAAATCTGGATGCCCGTCTCCGGGAACTGACGGGTGAGCAGGAGCCGGATGGCATGTTGTACTATCTGGCAACGCCGCCGTCGCTGTATGGTGTGATTCCTCTTCATCTCAAGACTGCCCGCCTGAACCGTCCTCATACGCGTATCATCGTCGAGAAGCCTTTCGGTTATGATTTGGAATCTGCCCGTGAACTGAACCGTATCTATGCTTCCGTATTCGAGGAGCATCAGATTTACCGTATAGACCATTTCCTGGGTAAAGAGACTGCGCAGAACATTCTGGCTTTTCGTTTTGCCAATGGCATCTTCGAGCCGCTTTGGAACCGTAATTACATTGACTATGTAGAGATTACCGCAGTAGAGAATTTGGGTATCGAACAGCGTGGAGGGTTTTATGAAGGAACCGGAGCATTGCGTGATATGGTACAGAATCACCTCATTCAGTTGGTAGCACTTACCGCGATGGAACCGCCGGCAGTTTTCAATGCCGATAATTTCCGCAACGAGGTGGTAAAAGTATATGAATCTCTCTCTCCCTTGACCGAAGAAGACCTGAACGAGCACATTGTCCGTGGGCAATATACCGCGTCTGCGACCAAGCCCGGTTATCGTGAAGAGAAGAACGTAGCTTCCGATTCCCGTACCGAAACTTATATTGCCATGAAAATAGGCATTGACAACTGGCGGTGGAGCGGCGTTCCTTTCTATATCCGTACCGGAAAACAGATGCCGACCAAGGTGACCGAAATCGTGGTACACTTCCGCGAGACACCTCATCAGATGTTCCGTTGTGAAGGCGGCCACTGCCCGCGTGCCAACAAACTGATTCTGCGTTTGCAGCCCAATGAGGGTATTGTGCTGAAGTTCGGAATGAAAGTTCCGGGACCGGGGTTTGATGTGAAACAGGTGATGATGGACTTCAGTTATTCCGATTTGGGCGGTCTGCCCGCCGGAGACGCGTATGCCCGCCTGATTGAAGACTGTATACAGGGAGACCAGACACTCTTTACCCGTAGCGATGCCGTGGATGCGTCATGGCGTTTTTTCAATCCTGTGCTGAAGTATTGGCAGGAACATCCGGATGCACCGCTTTACGGTTATCCCGTGGGAACGTGGGGACCTTTGGAAAGTGAAGCTATGATGCGCGAACATGGGGCCGAATGGACTAACCCGTGTAAGAATTTGACGAATACTGATGAATATTGTGAATTATGAAAAGTTATGTATATCCTGCTGCAACCTCGACTGCACGTGCTCTTATCCGGTATATAATCGATATGATGAACCGGGAGCCGGAGCGGATTTTTTACCTTGCTTTCAGCGGAGGAACGACTCCTTCCCTTATGTTCGACATTTGGGCGCATGAGTTCAGAGAAGAGACTCCTTGGATGCGGATGCGGATTTTCTGGGTGGACGAACGTTGTGTATCCGTCAGCGACTCGGACAGTAATTACGGTACTATGCTGCGTTTGCTGTTGCAAGAGGTAGGCATGCCCGATGAATATGTATACCCCATTCATGGTGATTGCCGTAGTCCGGCGCAAGAGGCAAAACGTTATTCGGATTTGGTTTCCGGTACGGTTCCTTTGCGCCGGGGTTTCCCTACTTTTGACATAGTGCTGCTGGGAGCAGGCGATGACGGACATACTTCTTCCATTTTCCCCGGTCAGGAGTATTTGCTCTCTTCTTTTCATCCGTATGAAAAGAGCATAAATCCTTATAACGGGCAGCCGCGTATTGCCATGACGGGATGTCTGCTGTTCAGTGCCAGAAAACTTATATTCTTGATAACGGGCAAGAACAAGACGGAAGTTGTTTATGACATTCTGAAATCGGGCGATACCGGTCCGGCTGCCTACGTGGCGCATCATGCCGCGGATGTGGACATCTTTACCGACATAGAAATTGACGGATAAGCGGTTACCCTTTTGAGGTTCCGCTTTCCAGTATGCTTACGATGGAGAAGAGTGTGAAGCAGATACCGCCCAATCCTGCCAGTACACGTGCCGGTACAAAGTAGACTTCGTGTATGCTTGCCATTTCAAAAAGGAAAGCAGACAGGAACAGACAGAGTAGTGCGGTAAATACGGGTATCAAGGGAATTCGGTTTGCCAGTTTGAAAGTGTTGCGCCATATTGCTGCCAGGAGTATGACTTTGCTTGAAATGCTGTAGCAAACCAATCCCAGGCCTATCATTATATACCCTATGGAAGATTCGGCAGGGTTCGGGTTTTTCAGTATCAGTAGCCCCCAAAGGATGCTGAGTGTTCCCATGGCAAGTACCATTACAGGCCACCATTTACGTTCTGCATGCGAGTAACTGTTACGTATTTGGCGTACGATAGTTGCCACCAATGCCACGAGGCTTGTACAGATGCAGGCTATTCCTGCCATGACATGTCCTGCTACATAATAGGCGTTGTGCACATCGCTTTTTGCAAGCAGCTGGAATGTCCATATCCATGTGGCAAGTGCCAGCAATGCCGCAACAACTATAAGAAGCTTACCTTGTGTGCCGTTAAAGGCTTGTGGGGGCACATCGTTTTCCGTCGTTTGGGAATTGGCAGGTATAAGGGTGAATCGGGTGGAAGAAGTGGCGGTCGTTGCCACACAGGCAGTGATGAAAGCTACGCCGCAGATTACATGTCCGGCTACGAAATGACTGGCGGTGGCAGCTTCGCTGATATATTCCCAGCCGCAGATGAAAGTCAGTAGGGCAGTCAGATAGCCAAGCACGGGCAGAGCGTACAGGACAACCGTATTGTATGTGTGAATAATCTGCCGGATAATGGTAGCCGCTGTTGCAAACAAGGCAATGCAAATCATTCCTAATGACATTACTACCGGACCGGCAACGTTTTTTGCCGGGTCCGTTCCCATATCAAGTACAAAAGCTCCGTAACCAAAACAAAACAGGGCCATCAGCAGAGGGATGGTGCGAAAGAGAACACTGATTCCGTAATTCATAATTATTTTCTATTAAAGTTTTCCCCTCTAACAGCAGCATTATGACTTTGTTTCTCATTTTAAGCTTTATTCATAGGATATAATACTTTGACAGTCCGGTTTAGGGTGCAAGGCGGTTTATCTCCCATTTTTCGGAGTTTGGACACGATAGGCCGGAAGCGGACTTTTCTTCGTGGAGAGTATATTGGAAACGGTCGTGCAGCCTGCTTTCCCGTCCCTGCCAGAATTCGAAGCGGGTGGGGGTGACGGCAAAACCGCCCCAGTTGTCGGGACGTGGTACGGTCTGTCCGGTCAGCCTGGCAGCTTCCTTTACAAAAGCGCGGATTATTTCCATCCGGCTGCTGATGACGTGACTTTGGGGGGATATTCTTGCGCCGATCCGGCTTTTGTAGGGTCGGGTGGAGAAGTAAGCGTCCGATTCTTGAGGAGTGCATTTCTCTGCTTTCCCTTCAATATGTACTTGTCTTTCCAGTTTATGCCAAACGAAAGAGAGGGAGATGTAGGGATTGGCTGTGAGTTGCCGTCCCTTACGGCTTTCGTAATTGGTGAAGAAGATGAGTTTACCGTTTTCCACGCCTTTCAGCAGTACGGTGCGGGTAGAGGGCCGTCCGTCCGGTGAGACGGTGGCTACAATCATGGCGGTAGGTTCGTTCTCGCCGCAATGCAGGGCGTCGTTGAGCCAGCGGGCGAATTGCTCGAAGGGATTCTCTGAGATAGTATTCCGGGTGAGCTTGCCTTTCTTATATTCTTTTCGTATGTCCGAGAATTGGGAATCCATATAATTACTGTTTATTATTATAACAATGAAAGAGCGAAAGGGTTGAAATACGGATACGTTAACCGCTAAAAATATCTTTTTTTATAATTGTAATGATAATTCTTCTCAGTTTCGTTATGTGTTTCCGTAATATAGGACGATTTCATGTAAATAATGTTTATATTTGTACTTCAATTACAAACATTGTTTATATGAGCGACAGACAACAATTTATTATAGATTGCACATCTCTTATTCCTGTTATAGGAACTTTGGTTTTAATAAAAATAGCTAACGAACAAATGGTTACCATGGTTGCTGCTTATGTACTTTGTGGCGAACTTTTGGGTGTGTTGATCAGTAGGATATTGAGGTTATATTATATTGATGTGGCTTTCGTCTGGTTGGGTGGAATTATGCTTTGGCTGTGGTATTGGTTCGGAGTACAGCCCAGCTATATGGGGTGATAGAGCGTCAGCTGCAAGTGTGGATAGGACGTCTTGTAATTCAAGTTATCAAATGGACAGACGATTAATCGGAAGAGGTTGATACTCATAAAATTAGTATTTAATAGGTCTATAATAAAAGCACTTCCAACGTTCGCTTACGGAGGAAGTGCTTTACACAAAAACTAAACTAGACTTAACTAAACTATTCTATTGGGGGAGTTTCACAACTCCTATCTGTTCGCGGCAAAGGTAAAAAAACATCTTTTAATATGCAATAGGATATTATTAGAAATAGCCCGATTTCAATAAAATATAAACCTATAAGGGTATTTTTAACTCCTTTTATTAAGAAAATCTTGGAATATTTGTTTATAACTGTCACTGACGGGGATATAGTTCTTGCCAAAGACAATACGTCCACGGTCGATGATACGTATTTTGTCTTTTTGGACGATATAGGAACGATGCACGCGTATGAAGCGTGAAGCAGGCAGAAGTTCTTCTATGGACTTCATGCTCATGAGCGAGAGAATGGGTTTGGGAGAGTTCTCCTCATAGATTTTGATATAATCTTTCAAGCCTTCGATGTAAAGAATATTTTTGAGCTCCACTTGTATCAGTTTGTAATCACTTTTTACGAAGATGCTTTCAATTTCCTCTTGGGGCTGTTGCAGCAGTTCGAACCACTTCACTGCTTTATTGGCGGCTTGCAGAAAGTCTGCATACGAGATGGGTTTCAGCAGATAATCGAGGGCGTTGACCCTATACCCGTCTATGGCATATTGGTCGAAGGCGGTGGTGAAAACGATACGGGTATGTGTATCTACCATTCTGGAGAATTCTAGGCCGTTGAGTTCGGGCATTTGGATATCAAGAAAAAGAAGGTCGACACGCTTGTCCGGCAAGTCGCTCATCGCTTGCACTGCACTGGAGTATTTGCCGGCAAGTTCCAGAAACGGGGTTTTGTTGACATAGCTCTCCAAAAGGTTCAGGGCCAGCGGTTCGTCATCTACGATTGCGCACTTCAGATTCATGTTGTCAGTAATTGATTGTTAAAACCGATTTATATTCTTTTCCGCCCTCACTTATGCCGTGCTTCCATGCGTACCGGCCGGGATAGGTCAGTTCCAGACGCTTGCCTACTTGTTCCAGTCCGATGCCGCTGCCGCTTTTGTCGGCTTCGCTCTTGGGGTGGTAGCTGTTGGTTATTTCGCAACGTACTTCATGCACGTTCTCGCTGAAATATATACGGATATGGCTGGGCTCGGTGGGAGAGATGCCATGTTTGAAAGCATTCTCTATGAGGGAGATGAATATCAGCGGGGCAATCTCCGTAGGGCTGTCGGGACGAATGTCGAAACGCGTTTCAACAGTGACGTTGGACGAGAGACGGATGCGCATCAAGGCGATGTAGTTCTTGATGAAATCTATTTCCTTTCCTAAAGTTACGAAGTTCTGCTGATTGTCGTAAAGGACATGGCGCAATAAACGGCTCAGTTCCTGTACGGCTGTTTGTGCCTTATCCGTATCAAAGGCAATGAGTGCGTAGATATTGTTCAGCGTGTTGAGCAGGAAATGCGGGTTGAGCTGGTTGCGGAGATTCTTTAATTCGGCTTCCGTGCGACTTTTTTCGGCTTCGCGGCGGGCGGCTTCCACCTGCACCCAACGTCCGCTGAGGCGAATGGCCGCACTCAACCCTACGGTAAGTATCATGGAAAAGAAATCGCGCATGATGAATATCCACTTCGGCGGACCGATGTGCCTTTGGCCCTCACCGTCGGCTTTTGCGTAGGTGTGGAATGCGTACTCCTGCCAAAAGTGTACACCGGCTGTAACGCAAGCTATCAGCAGTATGTTCAGCAGGAGATACTGCCGTATGCGCCCCTCGAACAGATAACGGGGAATGAGGAAGCAGTAATTGCAGTAGAATACGATAAGAAAAGATAGCGGAACAATGCTGCCATGGCGCAGGTAGTCCATCCATGTAATGGTGAAACCGCTGCGTGTCATCATCACGAAAGGAAAAGCAAATACAATTCCCCAGCCGATGATATGAATCAGGGCTTCGATGATGCGCGACCGTGAGTAGAGAATTTGTTTCATACAAATGCAAAGATAGTTTTTTTTTAGCGATAAGCGATTATCACTCGTATCGTATTGCTTCTATCGGGTCTAAGTCTGCTGCTTTCTTTGCAGGATACCATCCGAAGAACACTCCTGTCACCGTACAGACGGCAAAGCTGAGGAATACGCTCCATGCCTGTATATAAATAGGCCAATGGGCTGCGCTCTTCACAATCCAGCTTGCGCCGCAGCCGATGATGACGCCGATGAGGCCGCCGGTGATGCTGATGAGGATGGCCTCAATGAGGAATTGCGACAGGATGTCCACTCCTCTGGCACCCACACTCATGCGCAGACCGATTTCACGGGTGCGCTCCGTTACGGATACATACATGATGTTCATGATGCCGATGCCGCCTACCACCAGCGATATGCCGGCGATGCAGGCGAGGAGAGTGGTCATCAGGTCGGTGGTGGTGTTCAGCATCGAGCTGAGCTCCTGCTGGCTGCGTATGGTGAAATCATCGTCGTCGCTGTCCTTCAGTTTATGGTTCCGGCGCAGAATTCCGGTGATTTCTTCGGTGGCGTTGTCCGTCATGTCCTCGGTGAGTGCGGATGCGAAGATACCTTGCAGATAGGTCTGTGCCAGCAGGCGTTTCATTACGGTGGTGTAGGGGGCAAGTACAACGTCGTCCTGGTCCATGCCCATGCTGTTGTATCCTTTGGCTTTCAGTACGCCCGTCACGCGAAAAGGTACTTGGTTGAAGCGGATAATGCGTCCTACGGGGTCTTCTCCGTTGGGGAAAAGATTATCCTGTATTGTCTTGCCGATGACACATACTTTGGCGGAAGTCTGTATGTCGGTTTCCGTAAACATCGTGCCGTTCTCCACCGTAAGCTGGCGGATTTCAAGGTAGTCCGTGCCTACGCCGCTTACGGATGAGGGGTAGTTGTTATTGCCTGCAATAAGCTGTCCCGATGAGGATACGTTGGGGCTGACGGCAGCCAGGAAGTTCGTTTCGTTGCGCAATGCCTCGTAGTCGGTGAGCTTCAGCGTCTGCATGGCGCTAGGGTCTTGGCGGACGCCGCCGCGCATATCCGCTCCCGGATGAATCATTATCATATTCGAGCCCATTTCGGAGATTTGCGCCTGAATGCTTTTTTTTGAACCCTGTCCGATAGCGAGCATCGTGATGACGGACGCCACTCCGATGATGATGCCCAACATCGTGAGGAAGGCACGCAGTTTATTGTTGGCAAGTGCCCGGAAGGCTATTTTGAAAAGGTTGGTTCCATTCATTGATTTGTTGTTTTATGATATTGTTTTTCTTTTTTCATCCTGCAATAAAGTAATTCACGTACTGCGTCAGTCATCCTCCTGTTTGGGTAGTGCTGCCAGTGTTTCGGCGGCATTCAGAATGTTTCGGTTGGGCTTGTCGTCCTTCACTTGTCCGTCGCGCAATACGATGTTGCGGCTGCTGTATTGGGCTATTTCCGGATTGTGCGTTACGAAAATGATGGTGCGTCCTTCGGCATGCAGTTTCTGGAAGAGCACCAGGATTTCGAATGAGGTACGGGTATCCAGATTACCGGTGGCTTCGTCCGCGAGGATTACGGCAGGGTTGTTTACCAATGCACGGGCGATGGCTACGCGTTGCATCTGTCCGCCGGACATCTGGTTGGACTTGTGCTCCAGCCGGTCGCCCAGCCCTACGGCTTTCAGCGCTTCAATGGCGCGTTTCCGGCGTTCGGCTGCCGATACGGACGAGTTGTACATCAGCGGCAGTTCCACATTTTCCACGGCTGTGGTTTTTGCCAGCAGGTTATAGTTCTGGAACACGAAGCCGATTTTACGGTTGCGGAGTACGGCACGCTGGGACTTGCTCATGGTGCGTACGGAGATGCCGTCCAGCAGATACTCTCCTACGGTGGGCGTATCCAGGCAGCCGAGTATGTTCAACAGCGTTGATTTGCCCGAACCGGACGTACCCATGATGGTGACGAACTCTCCCTCGCCGATAGAGAATGATATGCCGCGCAGCGCATGCACCGTTTCGTCTCCCACCTGGAAGTTCCGCTTTATGTTTTGAAGTTCAATTACGGTTTTGCTCATGATTAATGATGTATGGTTTACTTTGTACTGTACTTTTATACTCAGTCTCTGTACGCTGCTTCATCGGCTGTTGTTTTTCTTCTTGCTTCCCGGAGGGCCCGGCATGAACGGGCTTTTCTCACCGCTTGGTTCCTGCGGCATGTCCGCCGTTGGGCCTTCGCCCGGCATGCGCCCTATGGTGGCTTCGGTCACTACTGTCGCACCTTCATCGATGCCGCTTACAATCTCCGTATTCACACCGTTGGAGATACCTACCGTTACCGGATGCGCGATGAATGTATTGCCCTCGCGTGTCCAGAGTTTGTGTTCGCTTTCGCAATCTTTCACAATGTCATTCTCGCCGATAAGCGGCTTTTCGGGTGTGAAGCGGAGCGCACGTGCCGGAACGGAAAGCACATTCTTGCGGTCGAGTGTGTAAATCGTGACGTTGGCCGTCAGGCGCGGTTTCAGTTTCAGGTCGGGGTTGGGAGCGGATATGACAACTTCGTAGGTGACGACCGTACCGGATGTGCCGCTGCTGCCGGAACTTGTAGAGCTGTCCTCTCCCAAGCGGATTTGCGTCACTACGCCCTCAAACGTGTCATTGGGATAGGCGTCTACGCTAAACGTCACGCGTTGCCCGTCTTTCACGCCGCCTATGTCGGCTTCATCCACATCGGCCACAACCTGCATCTGCGTCAGGTCGGCAGCGATGGTGAACAGGGTAGGAGTCTCGAAACCGGATGCCACCGTTTGCCCTTCCTCTACCGCACGGTTGATGACCACGCCGTCGATGGGCGAAGTGATGGTGGCGTACGACAGGTTGCGCTCCGCCTTTGCCAGCGATGCCTGACTGCTTTCGTAGCTGCTTTTCGCTTTCTCGTAATTGTAGACGGACTGCTCGTAGTCGGTATCGCTGATAAGCTGCTTTTCGTGCAGTCCCCGGTTGCGTTCGTAGTTCTTCCGCTGATATTCGTATTCGGCTTTCGCACCGTTGTAGGCGGCGCGTTGGGATGCCACTTCGCTTTGCAGGGTCACACGGTCCATTTCGGCTATGAGCTGACCTTTGGTAACTACGGAATTGTAGTCGGCATATATCTTGTCGATGATGCCGCTTACCTGCGTGCCGACTTCCACTTCCGTCACCGGTTCGATGGTGCCGGTGGCGGTTATGGATTCCGATATCTCGCCTTTGATTACGGTGGCTGTCTCGTAGGTCACTTTATGTTTGGCCGTGGAGCCGCCGAAAAGCCGGATGCTTATGCCGGCTACCGCCACAACGGCTACGGCGATAAGGATAATCTTTTTCTTGTTCATATTCTGTATATCATTATTGGGTTTTAAGTAGCGTTGGTCTATGCCGCAAGAGATAGTTGCGTATGGGGGGTATTATATTGAATAGGTCAAAGCGTAATCTGTTCTCCCTGGTAGAATTTCAGCAGTTGCGTGTTCAGTATTGCCATGTATTTGGCTTGCAGGGTTTCCTGTTGCGCGTTGAGCAGGTTGTTTTTCTCGGTCAGCAGTTCCACGGTATTCTTCATGCCGAGGTTGAATTGCTCTTGGATGAGGTCGTAGCTGGTCTGTGTGCTTCGCAGCTTCTCTATGGCGGCAACGTAGCGTTGCTGTGCACTGTTGGCATCCAGCCATAACCCTTCGATGGTCTTGTACAGGTTTTTCTGATTGTCCAGCAAGTCCAGTTCGCTGTTCTGCTTCTGTATCTTGGCTTTCTGTACGGCGCTCTTGGTCTGCCGGTTGTTGAAGATGGGTACGCTTACGGTTACTCCCAAAGAGTTGTTCCAGTTCTGCTTGATTTGTTCGCCGAAGGTGAAGTCGTTGCCGTTGGTGTTCGTGCTCCCTATGCCTGCACTGAGGCTGATGGTGGGGATGTAACCGGAGCGGGCGATATTGATGTCGAGTTCCGAGGCTTTGACATTCAGTCGGCCTGCTTCGATTTCCGGGCGCAGGGTGAGGGCGGAGCGGTAGACATCGGTCTTTGAGGGCAGCGGCGACAATACATTCTCATCGCCGAGTGTGGGGATGTAAAGCGTCATCTCCTTTTCGCCGTCCAGTTCGAGGAGTTGTTTCAGTTGCAGTTTGTAATCTTGCAGGGTAGCTTGTGCTGTTACCAATTGATATTTGTCGGTGCTGACCTGCGCTTCCAGTTGGGCGAGGTCGCTCCTGGCGATGCTTCCCGCTGCAAGCAGGGCGCGTGCCCGTTCGCATTCCGCCCGGCTGACGTCGAGGGTTGCTTCATTTACCTTGACGGCTTCGGCTGCATAGAGAATCTGTACGTAAATCTGTGTAATGCTCTCTTCGATGGTGTTCTCGCTCTCCGCCACGCCCAGTTCGGCAATGCGGTTGTTCATCCGCTGCTGTTTCAAGGTATTCAGCCGTTTGCTGCCGTTGTAAAGCGTCCAGTTGGCATCGATGCCATAGCTGCCGTTGTAGCTGGTCTTGCTTTGACTGCTGGTGATGTTGTCGCCGTCTATTATCGTATTGGTCTGGCTGTTGGGCCGGTTTACGATACGTTGGCTTACGGATGCCGTGAGGCTGGGGAAGAGGGCTGCCCTGGCGGTCTTTACGTCCACTTCGGCGCTCTCGGCGTTGAGACGGTTCTTGCGTATCGTGATGTTTTGCTGCAAAGCATAGTCGATGCAGGCTTGCAGGTTCCATTGTGCGGGAAGCGTCTGCGTGCTGTCCTGCTGTTGCGTACCGATAGCGGTTTCCTGCGTTTGCGGCATTGCGTTGCCGACACAGGTGCTTGCCGCACAGAGCGATATTACGGTCAATCTTTTTACATTTATCATATTACCTTGTTTCTATGGTTTTACCATTGCAAAAGTATGCGCAGCCTCTTGAAACGGCAAAAACAATAGACCATTGCCGGGATTGTGCCGACGGATTACTTTTTCCTGCCGATAATTAAGAGTTTGCTTTGCTGTTTTTATGAGGTGTCAAAATACACTTGCTGATTTCTATTAGGCACGGATTTCACGGATTTTCACGATAAAAGAATAAAGAAAACCTGTGTTTTCCGTGAAATCCGTGTAATCCGTGCCTAATAGAAACCAATAGTAAGAGAATTTTAGTTTTGACCCCGTAAAGACCGTAGATATCTTCCCAAAGAACTTCTTTATAGAATACCGGACAAAAATCAAGCTGGCTATAACTTTTCAGTTTTTTATTTGTTATTTATATAAAAGTATTTTATATTTGTAATGATTATAATTTGAACTTTATGAAAAACCTTGTTACCAGTATCTGGCAATTCTATGTCGATGGCTTCCGAAGCATGACATTGGGGCGTACCTTGTGGCTGATAATTGCAATCAAATTGTTTATCATGTTTTTTATTCTTCGTCTTTTCTTCTTTCCGAACTATCTGAATGAAGCTGCCGGGGAAGGCGATAAAGAAGATTACGTCAGCAGTGAACTGATTATGCGGGCAGGAAGATAGGGGATAGTGATAAGCGGTTAGTGATTAAGGAGGGAGGTATTCCTTTTCCTTATTTATACCTTATACTTTATATTTTATACTTTAATTTCATACTTAATATTTATTCTCATGCTTGAAAACATTGACACTTCTCTGATTGATTGGTCGAGAGCGCAATTTGCCTTGACCGCTATCTATCACTGGATTTTTGTGCCGCTTACTTTAGGATTGGCGGTAATTATGGGCATCATGGAAACGGTGTACTACCGTACGGGTGACAAGTTCTGGAAACATACTGCCAAGTTCTGGATGAAACTCTTCGGCATCAACTTTGCCATAGGTGTGGCAACGGGACTGATTCTGGAGTTTGAATTCGGTACGAACTGGAGTAATTACAGTTGGTTCGTGGGCGACATCTTCGGTGCGCCGCTTGCTATCGAAGGTATTCTGGCATTCTTTATGGAAGCCACGTTCATTGCTGTGATGTTCTTCGGTTGGGACAAGGTAAGCAAACGTTTCCACCTGGCTTCTACCTGGCTTACGGGACTTGGTGCTACTATCTCCGCCTGGTGGATTCTGGTGGCGAATGCCTGGATGCAGAATCCGGTAGGTATGGAGTTCAATCCCGATACAGCCCGTAACGAGATGGTTGACTTCTGGGCGGTAGCCACTTCGCCGATGGCAGTCAATAAGTTCTTCCACAGCGTGCTGTCCGGCTGGGTACTGGCTGCGGTGTTCGTGGTAGGTGTGAGTTGCTGGTATCTGTGGAAAAACCGTGAGAAGAAGTTTGCTTTGGCAAGCATAAAGATAGCTGCCTGGGTAGGACTGTGCGCCGCTGTGCTTTCCGCGTGGACGGGCGACGGTTCCGGTTATCAGGTGGCACAGAAACAACCCATGAAGCTCGCTGCCATGGAGGGTTACTATCAGGGGCAGGAAGGAGCCGGACTGGTGGCTTTCGGCATTCTCAATCCCGACAAGAAGACGGCCGATGACGGTAAGGATGCTTTCCTCTTCCGCATGGAGATTCCCAAGTTCCTTTCATTGCTTGCCGAGCGCGATTCAAAGGCTTTCGTACCGGGCATCAACGACCTGCTGAAAGGCGGCTATCCCTTGAAAGACGGTACAACCGCGCTCTCCGCTCAGGAGAAGATTGAAAAGGGAAAGACGGCTATCGGGGCTTTCTCCGCTTATCGTGCCGCCAAAGCTGCGGGCAACGATGCCGAGGCGCAGGTGGCTGCCAAAGTGTTGAAAGAGAATGTGGCGTATTTCGGTTACGGTTATATCAAGGATGTGAACGAACTGGTTCCCAACGTGCCGCTCACTTTCTATATGTTCCGTGTCATGGTGATACTGGGCGGGTACTTCATCCTCTTCTTCATCGTGGTTCTCGTTCTTGCCTACAAGAAGGATTTGTCGCAGATGCGCTGGATGCATTGGGTGGCAATGCTGACCATTCCGCTGGGCTATCTTGCCGGGCAGGCCGGTTGGGTGGTTGCCGAATGCGGACGTCAGCCGTGGGCCATTCAGGATATGTTGCCCACAAGTGCCGCCATTTCCAAACTGGATGTCGGCTCCGTGCAGACCACATTCTTCATTTTCCTTGTACTGTTCACCGTTATGCTGATTGCCGAAGTAGGCATTATGCTGAAAGCCATACGGAAAGGACCGGAAAAAGAACTTTCTCATCAATCATAACTTATAACTCATAACTCATTACATGAATACCTATATATTTCTTCAACATTATTGGTGGTTTATAGTATCCCTGTTGGGAGCTATCCTTGTATTCCTGCTGTTTGTGCAGGGCGGTAACTCGCTGATATTCTGTCTGGGCAAGACGGAAGAGCAGCGCAAGATGATAATAAACTCTACGGGGCGCAAGTGGGAGTTTACGTTTACTACGCTCGTAACGTTCGGCGGTGCGTTCTTTGCATCGTTCCCGTTGTTCTACAGTACGAGCTTCGGCGGTGCGTACTGGCTGTGGATGATTATCTTGTTTACTTTCGTGTTGCAGGCTGTAAGCTACGAGTTTCAGTCGAAAGCGGGCAATCTGTTGGGCAAGACGACGTATCGCGCTTTTCTGGTGATAAACGGAGTGGTAGGGCCGGTGCTGCTGGGCGGTGCGGTGGCAACGTTCTTCACGGGTTCGGAGTTCTATATCAACAAAGGTAATATTGCCGATACGGTGATGCCGGTTATCAGCAGTTGGGCCAATGCAGGGCACGGGCTGGATGCGTTGCTCAATCCGTGGAATGTAGTGTTGGGACTGGCTGTGTTCTTCCTGGCGCGTATTCTCGGTGCGCTTTACTTCATTAACAATATCGGCGATGCGGATTTGGTGAAACGTTGCCGTCGTGCGCTGTGGGGCAATACGGGGCTGTTTCTGGTGTTCTTCCTTGCATTCGTTATCCGTACGCTGCTTGCCGAAGGCTATGCGGTGAATCCGGAAACCGGAGAGGTATTTATGGAACCCTATAAGTATCTGACAAACTTTATCGAAATGCCCGTGGTACTGCTCGTATTCCTTATCGGTGTGCTTGCCGTGCTTTGGGGAATTGTCCGCACGGTGTGGAAACCGTCTTTCGACAAGGGGATATGGTTTGCAGGCGCAGGCACTGTGCTCACGGTATTGGCGCTGTTGCTGGTGGCGGGTTATAACAATACTGCCTATTATCCCTCTACCGCCGACCTGCAAAGTTCGCTTACGCTGGCAAACAGTTGTTCCAGCCAGTTTACGTTGCGGGTAATGGCCTACGTATCTGTCCTGGTTCCTTTTGTGCTTGCCTACATTTTCTACGCATGGCGCAGCATCGACAGGAAGAAGATAGATGCCGAAGAGATGCAGGATGAAAAAGGACACGCCTATTGATTTTATAACTCCGGGGATTTGCTCCCGGTTTCCCTGGAGTTTCTTTGAAAATGCCGGGGGATATAAGAGAAAACTCCTCACGTTTGGGTTGCAAACGTGAGGAGTTTTCTTTTTGTTCTTATGTTCTTAATGTCCGAAAACCGGATTGTTATTTTCCCGCTTCCGCATTCTTAATCATCTGCTCGCTGGCATACATGAATATTACCACACGGCGATTTTCGCTCGCCGACAGGCTTTCGTCGTATTCATTGTAGCCCACACCTTCCACTTGCTTGAACTGAGAGGGAGATACGCCGCAATCCTGCAGATAATTCTCTACGGCATAGGCACGGTTCTTGGACACCTTCATGTTGGCTTCGTACGTACCGACCTTGTCCGTATGGCCTATGATGGCGATGTCCGTAGTTGTGTCTTCCTTCAGAATCTTGGCGAGGTCGCGCAAGGAAGCTTTCGCATCGTTGCTCAGCGTAGAGGAGTTGAAAGCAAACAGAATACCGGAGTCGAACGTCACCTTGACGGCATCCAGGTTATTGGCATCTTTCACCATTTCCACCTGTGCGCCTTCAATCTTGGCGGCTTCGGCAGCCTTTTTATCCATCTTATGACCGATAGCCACACCTGCGCCCGTACCTACCGCTGCGCCTACTGCCGCACCGATAGCAGCGCCTTTACCCTTGCCGAACAGTCCGCCGATAATGGCTCCTGCCGCAGCGCCCGAGCCACCGCCGATAATGCCGCCTTTCGTCGTATTGTTCATTGTACCGCAACTACCCAGTAGTATGGCGCCGCTCAGCAGAAATGCTGTCATTTTCATCTTTTTCATACCTTTTATTTTTTAATTGGTTCAAGTTTTACTAATGCAAATTTATGTATATAATACATTTGTTGGCATTAAAAAGTTTACCATTGCAGTTTTTTTAGAGAATTTTCCTTTTAATAAAGAGAAAACGGCCGGACTTATACGTTACTTGTAATTCAGGAAGTTTTCCTGCACCAGCTTTCCTGCCTGCCACACGGCGCGTATGTTCAGTTCCTTGTCCATGATGAGTATGTCGGCGTCCTTGTCCTTTTGCAGGGAACCTTTGCGGTCGTACACGCCCATGATGCGTGCCGGGGTTTCGGAAGCCATGCGCAGGGCGTCGCCCAACGGGATACCCGCCTTGACCATAGTACGCACCAGCACGTCCATGGTGGCGATACTGCCTGCCAATGAGGAGCGGTCGGCAAGCTTGCACACACCGTCTTCGATGATGTAGCGCGGGTCGTTGATTTCCTTGCCTTCGGTGGCGGCGCAGGAGAGGGCGTCCGTTACGAGGCAGGTGTGCTCTACGCCTTTCAGCTTGTATGCCAGTTTCAGGATGGTGGACGGTAGGTGGATGCCGTCGGCAATGAGTTCGATGGTCATGCCGTCGGTCAGGTAGACACTTTCCACAGTGCCTTCGTACTTGTACTCGCGGCGTTTGTGGAAGCCGGGCATGGCGTTGTAGAAGTGGGCGGCATGGGTAAATCCGGCTTCGTAGGCGGCACGGATACCGTCGTATTCGGCTTCGGTGTGCGATACGGCTGCCAGTATGCCTTTTTCGCGCAGGTAGCTTGCAAATTCCAGTGCTCCGGGCAGTTCGGGAGAGGCGTCCCAGCGGCGGATGCAACGGGTGCTTTCCACCAACTCGCGGTATTCCTGTCCGTCAATCTCCTTCACCTGGTCGGCAAACTGTTCGCCTGCCATTTTCTTGTTGAGATAGGGACCTTCGATGTGCAATCCCAGTACGGGGCTGTCGGGCTCTGCCATAAGCTGCTCGCACACTTGGGCTGCCTGGTGCAGCTTTTCGAACGGAGACGAGGAAATGGTAGGGTAGAAACTCGTAGCGCCATGACCGAGGTGTGCATTGATGATGCTGCGAAACGCTTCTTCGGTACATTCGGTGAAGTCGTGGCCGCCACCGCCATGCGCGTGCATACACACGAAGCCGGGCACGATATACATGCCTTTGGCATCGATGAGGCGTGCGCCGATGAGGGCGAGGTCACAGTTGGTCACTTCGAGTATTTTTCCGTCGCGCATCAGGACGGAACCTTCATTCAGCCAGCCTTGCGGGGTGAATATGCGTCCGTTGATAATTTGAGTAAGCATTTTTAGATTTATGATTTAAGATTTATGAATTATAATCCCAGCGTTGTGATTTTGAATTTATCGAAGGCCAAAATTAAGCATTATAAATTAAAAATCCTATATGCGGGATTTTTTAATCATCTTCTTCTCCGTCTTCGGTGGCGGCGTTGTTTCTGCCGGTATTTGCGTATCTTGCCGTATACCAGCCAGACGAACAATACTCCGAATACGGAGAATATCAGCAGTACGATGCCCGTGTTGAGGTTGTCGCCTTTCACACGACTCCACATTTCGAGTACGAGTTCGGTGCGGTTGCCGAAGTCGCGTATCATGGCGCAGCGTTCCACCACTTTTCTGTCGGGATATTGCACGGGGTTTATCTGCAGGCTGTCCGCACCCGTACCTTCACCGAAGAAATAGCTGAGGTCGGAACGTGTCGTGATGGCGGTGTCCCGTTTGGCTTCCATGATTTCGGGGGTGGCAACGGCGCTGACGTAGCCTATGGCGTCCATATTGCGCAGGGCGATGTCGGGTCGGCAGAGGTAGTTGATGAAGTAAGCGGCAGCTTTGGGATTGCCTGCATATTTGGGGATTACCCAGCCGTCGTACCAGATGTTGCTGCCTTCGCGCGGCACTTCGTAGGCAAGGTCCACGCCCACGGCACGGGCTTCTTCGATGGCCCATACGGCGTCGCCGCTCCAGGTGAGGTTGAGCCAGGTCTTGTTCTTGGTCATCATCTCCTTGCCGAAGTCGGCTTCCCAGCCTGCGATGTTGGGCTTCATGGCTTTCAGATACTTCTCGGCAAGGGCTATGGCTTCGGGAGAGTTATCGTTCATCAGTTGCTCCACGGTGACGGTGCTGTCGGCAAGCTGTCGGGCATGGGCGTAGATGATGGCGGTTCCGTAGGCATCGCGGTAACTGTCTTTCATCAGGATTTTGCCTTTGTTCCTGGGGTTCCAGAGGCAGTGCCAACTGCCGGCTTCGTCGGGGGTGATGAAGTTGCGGTTGTAGAGGATGCCGGCTGTGCCCCACATGTAGGGTACGGCATAGTCGGTGGTGGTGCGTCCCGGCTGGCTGGTCTTGTTCAGTTCCCGGCGGATGTAGGGGGAGATGTTGGGCAGATAGTCCGGGGTCTTGCCGAAGTTACGGCCGATGGGCAGGAGAAGGTCTTTCTTCAGCATCCGCTCGATGATGTACTCCGAGGGGCATACCACATCGAAATCCTCGTGGCCGCGCTCTATCTTGGTGAGCATGATTTCGTTGATGTCGAACACCTGGTAGATGAGGCGGATGTCCTCGCCCGTCTGCTGCTTGTACCAGGCGGGAAATTCGGCCAGTACATCTTCGTCGATGTAGTCGGCCCAGTTGTAGACTTTCAGTACGTGGCTGCGCTCTTCGCCCGAATCCTTGCACGAGACGGCTGCGAGGACGAGGCAAAGGAGAAGGAATATGTCTGTTAATCTTTTCATTTTTTATTCAGCAGGTTTATCTTGACTATGCTTTCGTTTTTCGGCTTACGGGATGAATCTCTCCGTGCTGCGGGACGAATACTCTTATCTCGCGAGACGCAGGCGGACTTATTTCTTCCGTGCACGTTCCGCACGCTTGTTGATGACAATCAGCAGCACCAGCACCGTAATGAAAATAAGGGTGGACAGAGGACGCAGCTCCGGTGTCAGTCCGCCTTTACGCGCATCGGCGTAGATGTAGGTGGAGAGCGTTTCCAGTCCTTCGTTTCCAATGGTGAATATGGTTACTGCGAAGTCGTCGATAGAGAGCGTAAAGGCAAGGATGAAGCCGCTGATCATGCCCGGAAGTATCTCCGGCAGAATTACCTTGCGCAATGCCTGAAAGGGAGTGGCGCCAAGGTCGAGGGCGGCTTCGTACACGTTCTGGTTCATCTTCTTCAAGCGGGGCATTACGCTCAGCACTACATAAGGGGTGCAGAATGTGATGTGCGCCAGTACCACGGTTGTGAATCCCTGCGAGATACCGCAACTGACGAACAGCAGGAACAGCGACACGCCCGTAATGATGTCCGCATTCATCATCGGAATGGCATTGGCGAAGTTCATTACCCGGCGCGTGCGTGTGCGCAGGTTGAAGATGCCGATGGCCGCGATGCTGCCCAGCGCCGTACTGGCGGTGGCTGCCAGCATGGCAATGGCAAAGGTATTCCAGATGGCGCTCGTCAGCGAGTGGTGCATGCCGCCTGTGAAGAGGGAGCTGTACAGCTTGGTGGAGAATCCCGTCCAGTTGCCCAGCACTTTGGCTTCGGTGAAAGAGAATACCATGATGATAAGGATAGGCGAGTACAGCAGCGCAAGCAGCAGCCACAGATACCCTTTGGCAAGAATACGCGTCATCATATCACACCTCCGCTTTCATTGGATGCGCCGTCCTCTTCGTTCGTAAAGAGGATGGTGACGCCTATCAGCAACAGCATGATGAGCGACAGAGCTGCACCGTAGTTCCACATTCCGTTGTATATGTTCTCCTGTACGGTTGTTCCGAAGAGTTTGATGTTGTTCATCGTCAGCAGTTCGGCTATGGCAAAGGTGCTTACCGTAGGCATGAACACCATTACGATGCCGCTCATGATGCCCGGCATGGAGAGGGGCAGGATTACTTTGCCGAATACCTGCAAGGGATTGGCTCCGAGGTCTTGGGCGGCTTCTATGAGGCTGCGGTCCATTTTCTGCAGAGTGTTGTAGATGGGGTATATCATGAACGGCAGGAAGTTGTAGACCATGCCGAACACGAGTGCGCCTTCGCCCAAAGGCAGGTTCAGAAAGTCGAACAGCGCCACTGTGGCGAGTGTGCGTATCAGTATGTTCACCCACATGGGCAGGATGAACAGCACCACCATGGTCTGCGAAGTGTTGAACTGCTTCTGGCTGAGGATGTATGCCGCCGGATAACCCAGCAACAGACAGGTCAGCGTGGTGATGAGAGCGATGCCGATGGAGTAGATGAAGGTGTTCATCGCCTCCGGGTGCATCATGAACTTGCGGAAGTTGGCAAAGGTGAAAGCTCCGTCGGCATCCGTAAAGGCGTACAGCACAATCAGCAGTAGCGGCACTATCGCAAATATCAGCAGGAACAGTGCGTAGGGCAGTGTCCAGTTGCGTCGCCGCAGGAAGAAATGGGATAACTTATCAAGCATTACTCTATTATATCTTATATCAAGCGCTACTCTATTTAATCAAGTATTGCTTTATTATATTAGGATTATGGACGGTAAGATGACGGGATGATATCTTATCGTTTTATCACTCTGATGTTTTCGGGCGCTATCCGTATGCCCACGCGATCTCCGTCGTCCCAAACGTCGTTGGTGTCTACGAAGATGTCCTCGTCCCAGTCGGTAAACACGGTGAGGTGATAATGGTTTCCTTTGTAGAGGATGAATTTCACTTCGCCCGTCAGTCGTCCGTCTTCTTCGTTATCCTCCAGGATGACGTTTTGGAAGTCCACTTCCACCGTTACGGGCGTTTCGGGACCGATGTCTTGCACCGGACTGCATTCGAAGCTGCAACCCAGGAATTCCACGTGCGTTTCGTCCAGGAGCTTGCCCTCGAAAGTGTTGCAGGTGCGTTCTTTCTTCATTACGTGGATGTCGAAAGGTTTTACCAGCAGACCCACTTCACGGCCTGCCTCGAAGCAGTGGTAATCCTGTACCATCAGCTCGTAGCCCTCGCGGGTCTGTACCAGCATTTCGTAGTGCACGCCTTTGAAGATGGAGCTTGTTACGGTTCCCGTCAGTTGCGCCGCATCCGAGGGTTCGAAGATATAGATGTCCTCCGGACGGATTACGACGTCCACCTGTGTACGGTCGCCGAAACCGGTATCCACGCAGTCGAACTCGTGTTCGCAGAAGCGGACGAGCCGGTCGTGCACCATGACACCGTTCAGTATGTTGCTCTCGCCGATGAAGTCGGCTACGAAAGAGTTGATAGGCTCGTTGTAGATGTCTGTCGGAGTGCCGATTTGCTGTATCCTGCCTTCGCTCATCACGACGATGGTGTCGCTCAGGGTGAGAGCTTCTTCCTGGTCGTGGGTGACGTATATGAAGGTGATGCCCAGCTTCTGGTGCATCTCTTTGAGTTCCATCTGCATGTCCTTGCGCATCTTCAGGTCGAGGGCGGCAAGGGGCTCGTCGAGGAGCAGCACTTCGGGTTCGTTGACGATGGCACGGGCTATGGCAACGCGCTGTTGCTGTCCGCCGGAAAGGGAGTCTACGTCGCGGTCTTCATAGTCGGTCATGCCCACCATGCGGAGTGCCTGCTTCACTTTCTTTTCGATAGTGGCGGCGGGGAGCTTCTTCAGCTTGAGACCGAAAGCAATATTATTGAATACGTTGAGGTGGGGAAACAGGGCGTACTTCTGGAACACCGTATTCACCGGGCGGCGGTGGGGTGGTGTCTGCGTGATGTCTTTTCCTGCAATGGTAATCACTCCTTCCGAAGCTGTCTGGAAGCCCGCAATCAGACGCAGCAATGTCGTCTTTCCGCAACCGGACGGTCCCAATATCGTTACAAACTCGCCCTTGCGGACAGACAAATTCACATCATTCAGTACGGCTTTGTCTCCGAAAAACTTCGATACGTGCTCTACACCGATGATGCAGTCGGACTTTTGCATAAGCGTTTCTTACTTTATCCAAACTAATTAAACAAATCTCTACCTGATATAGTCAGTCATAAAAAAAAGTGGCGCAAAGGTACATATTTTCTTGAGAACTTTAGAGTTTGTTTAAAAATTGTTCAGCATTCTTTTGCGAGTTCTTTGGAGACGGATGTTTCCTCTTTTTATTCGCCACACACCCGCTTTGTTCTCATAAAACGCCTCCAAAGAACTCGCAAAAGAAATGGAAGGAAATACTTGGGAAAAGAAAAATCGAACAACCCAAAACAGGGTCATGAGTTATAAATTGCGGGTAATTGACCGATACTCGCAAATAAGTCCTAACTTTGCAGTCCGTAACATTAAAGTCTTCGTAAGAAATGGAAAAGAAAACAGTACTCATCACAGGTGCTTCTTCGGGTATAGGAGAGGGCTGTGCACGTAAGTTTGCCATGAATGGTTACCGCCTGATTCTCAACGGACGGAATGTAGAGAAACTGACTGCCGTAAAGCGCGAACTGGAAACGGAATATCGCGCGGATGTCTGTCTGCTGCCTTTCGACGTACGCGACCGCGGGGCTGCGAAAGCGGCTCTTGACTCGCTTCCCGAAGAATGGAAAGCGATAGATATCCTCATAAATAATGCCGGACTGGTAATCGGCGTAGACAAGGAACACGAAGGCAATCCGGACGAATGGGACATCGTGCTTGATACCAATATCAAAGCATTGCTTGCCATGACCCGTCTGGTGGTTCCCGGAATGGTGGAACGCGGACGCGGCCATGTCATCAATATGGGTTCCATTGCAGGCGATTATGCCTATCCGGGCGGTAGTGTGTATTGTGCCAGCAAGGCTGCCGTAAAGGCGTTGTCAGACGGCTTGCGCATCGACCTTGTGGATACTCCCGTACGGGTGACCAACATCAAGCCCGGTTTGGTGGAGACGAATTTTTCCGTAGTGCGCTTCCGTGGCGACAAGGCGGCTGCCGATAATGTGTACAAGGGCATCCGTCCGCTTACAGGCGACGACATTGCCGAAGTGGTGTACTTTGCCGCTGCCGTACCCGAGCATATACAAGTGGCCGAGGTGCTGGTAATGCCTACCAATCAGGCTACGGGTACAATCGTCAGCCGGAAATAAGCACTTTTCCGTAACAACAGAATCTAAGAGAATAAGAGTAAACTCTGCCAATCATGACTAATAAGTACGAAGAACGCCTGGGCACGGAGCGTATGCTGCCTTTGGTTTTCAAGATGGCGCTGCCTGCGGTGGCAGCACAGTTTGTCAATCTGCTTTACAGCATTGTAGACCGTATTTACATCGGACACATACCGGGCATCGGAACCGATGCGCTGGCGGGAGTGGGAGTGACCATCTCGCTCGTTGTGCTGATTTCTTCTTTCTCCGCCATTGTGGGTGGTGGCGGTGCTCCGTTGGCTGCCATTGCCCTCGGACAGGGCAACCGTCGCCGTGCCGGAAAGATACTTGGCAATGGCTTTACTCTGTTGATTCTTTTCACTTTGCTCACTTCGTTCATAGCCTATACCTTTATGGAGCCTATCCTGCTTTTTACGGGTGCTTCGGAGCATACGCTGGGCTATGCGGAAGACTATCTTTCCATTTATCTGTTGGGGACGCTGTTTGTGGAAGTGTCTACCGGACTGAATGCTTTCATCAATGCACAGGGGCGCCCTGCGGTTGCCATGTGTTCGGTGTTGATAGGGGCTTTGTTGAATATTATTCTTGATCCCATATTCATATTCTGGTTGGATATGGGAGTGAAAGGCGCTGCGTTGGCTACGGTGCTGTCGCAGGCTTGCAGTGCGGTGTGGGTGCTGTCCTTCCTATTCTCACGGCGCGCTTCCCTGCCTTTGGAAAGGCGGTATATGAAGCTGGAAAAGAGTATCGTGCTCTCCATGCTGGCGCTCGGCGTATCGCCTTTTATCATGGCGAGTACGGAAAGCTTGGTGGGGTTTGTGCTCAACAGCAGTCTGAAAGAATTCGGAGATATCTATGTCAGTGCGCTTACCGTCCTGCAAACGTCTATGCAGTTTGCCAGCGTGCCGCTGACGGGGTTTGCGCAGGGGTTTGTTCCGGTGGCAAGCTATAACTACGGGCATGGCGACAAGCAGCGTGTGAAGGAGTGCTTCCGGATTGCGCTGATTACCATGTTTTCTTTCAATCTCGTCCTGATGCTGTTTATGATTTGCTTCCCTGCGATTGTGGCATCCGCCTTTACGAGCGATGCAAGGCTGATAGAAACTGTCCGCTGGACGATGCCTGTATTCTTGGGCGGTATGACGATTTTCGGTTTACAGCGTGCCTGTCAGAATATGTTCGTGGCGTTGGGGCAGGCCAGAATATCCATTTTCATAGCATTGCTGCGTAAGGTAATTCTGCTGATACCGTTGGCGTTGATACTGCCGCATTTTATGGGAGTAGCAGGTGTATATGCGGCAGAAGCCATATCCGATGCTACGGCTGCCATTTGCTGTACGCTGCTGTTTTTCTGGCAGTTCCCTAAAATACTGAGGAGAATAAAAAGTAAAAGCCTGTCTGAATAAGGTACGTTCTTATTATGGCATTCCGTCTCTTTTCGCTTTGTTGAGGATGGTTGCTTCCCTTATTTGCTCTCGTCATTCCCGGTTCGGATATGTTGAATTGCATACCTCTCTAATTTCAGAATCAATGATTCGGGTATAAATATCCGTAAATCATATACAATTCGGTTTGCGTAATCGCGGTAATTTTGCAATTGGAAAACAACCGGAAATATCAATAACTTCATACGGTAAATGGAATGACTATGAACAGGATTCTTTTAATTTCAGTATTCAGTATCTTAACTTTCAATATTATGGCACAGGAGAAAATAGTACAGACAGCCGGGCGCACCCGATTAGGAGAGTTCGCCCCTAAATTCGCGGAGCTCAACGACGATGTTCTTTTCGGAGAAGTGTGGAGTCGCACCGACAAGCTTGGTCTGCGCGACCGTAGTTTAGTAACCGTTACCTCACTTATCAGTCAGGGTATTACAGACAATTCGCTCGTATTTCATCTGCAGTCGGCAAAGAAGAACGGCATTACCCGTACTGAGATTGCCGAAATCATTACCCACATCGGTTTTTATGCCGGTTGGCCGAAAGCATGGGCGGCGTTCAATCTGGCAAAAGACGTATGGGCGGAAGATGCCGTTGGTGAAGATGCTAAAGCCGCTTTCCAGCGCGGAATGATTTTTCCTGTCGGCGAACCGAACACTGCATACGCGAAGTATTTCACCGGCAACAGTTACCTTGCTCCCATTTCGCGCGAGCAGGTGAATATATCCAATGTTACGTTTGAACCTCGTTGCCGCAATAACTGGCACATCCATCGTGCCAAAAGTGGTGGCGGACAAATGCTGATTGGCGTAGCCGGACGCGGCTGGTATCAGGAAGAGGGGAAACCTGCCGTGGAAATTCTCCCGGGCACGGTTATCCGTATTCCGGCAAACGTCAAGCACTGGCATGGAGCTGCTGCAGACTGTTGGTTTGCTCATCTGGCTTTCGAGGTTCCCGGTGAAAGTGCTTTCAATGAATGGCTCGAACCGGTGACGGACGAAGAGTATGATAACCTCGAAACAAATAAGCGGTAATTGCGACCGAGTCTATTTCTTCTTTCTTCTTGAGGAAACGAGTGTCTCAACAAATATACGTAAACGTATGATAGGCATAAGGAGATGCTCAGGTCACCCCATCGTGACAAATAAAAAAAATCAAATCATAATAAAATGAAACAATTTATATTGGTAATTATGAGTTTACTAACTTTCAGTTGCTCATCGAAAGCACAAAAACAGACAACAGATACCGGTATGCAATCCGATAAGAAAATTCTCGTGGCCTATTTCTCCTGCACTGGAACTACGGAAAAAATTGCCGGTGCCATTGCTCAAGCTGTTAACGGTAAGCTGTATCGGATTACTCCGGCTGTAGCCTACACTTCGGCAGACCTTAATTGGAATAACAAAGCAAGCCGTAGTTCGGTAGAAATGGCGGATGAAAATTCACGTCCTGCATTGGGTGGGGAAACACTCAATCTGAAAGATTACGACGTAGTATTCCTCGGTTATCCGATATGGTGGGATTTGTGTCCTCGTCCGGTCAATACATTTCTTGAGAAATATGACTTCTCCGGTAAGGCCGTCATTCCATTTGCCACTTCCGGCGGCAGTTCTATTACAGATAGCGTGAAACAGCTCAAGGCGCTATATCCTCAAATCGGATGGCAGGCAGGACGGCTATGCAATGGAAGTGCAAAGCAAGCAGGGGATTGGGCAAAGCGGGTAATCAGTGTAGAATAGAATACCATACCATTGTAACTGCCCAATATCACCAGATTCACCGATGATCGTCATTGGTTTATTTAGTATTACCTTATCAGCTATAGTAAATTGACTCAATAAATCAAGTTCATCATGAAATATACTATAATTAGGGATATCCAGTAAATGTTCCTAAAAAATAAGATGGCATATGAAGATGATAGAGCATAACCACTTCATATGCCATTTGTATAGTCATTTTTCTGTGCTTTCTCACATAATTCTATCCGCAAGGATATGAAGTTCTGGAAAGAGCCTGATGCTTTCTTCTGATTGTGTGAGTAAAATCATATCATGCTGCTTTATCCGTTCTGTTTATTTCTTTGTACTGATGTATTTTACAATCTCTGCTCCTTTAAAATAAATAACCAGCGAACTGACAATAATCAGCATTCCCGCTACCGTACTGAATGTGGGGGATTCTCCCGCAAGCATTATCCAACTTAATACAGCTCCGAGAATCGGGTTGATAAGGCGGCACATATTGATGTCGCTGACTTTTGCGCCTTTGCTTTGCAACGCCATAAACCAGAAGCTGAATGCAAAGACGGAAATAAATACGAGGATGCCCAGGCTGATATAAAATCCGGCAGGCTTGCCGATGAAAGAGTGATAACCTTCCGTGCCCAGTCCTATGACGTAGATAAGGGCGCCACCGAAAAACATCTGTACGGCATTCAGGAAGATAGGATTGACCTTGCCTTTCTCTTCGGATACGGAGATGGCGGAATAGCCCTGAAAGATAATGCTGAGCAACAGTAGTATGATGCCTGTGATGCCTTTCCAGTCCAGCGGTTCACCGTCGCTGCCCATCCCTATAATCAGCAAGAGGCCTGCAAGGCTGATGATAAGGCTGACGATTTTGTAACCGTTCAGTTTGTCGTTACTTGCCAGCAGATGGGCAAGCAGTACATTGATAAGCGGCGTCATGCCCATGATGATGGATGATATAGCCCCGCTTACGAAGTCCACTCCGAAATAAAAGGCCGTATAACCCATGAACATATTAATGAATATCAGATTGAGGAACAGTTTGCGGTGCTGCTTTATTTCCTGCCACATCCCCTTGTGCCAGGTATAGGCAAAAAGCAGAATGCCTACACTGGTGAAACGCAGCCCGGCAAAATTCATCGGAGTAAAATCATAACTGAGCCCTTGCTTGATGAACGGGTTTACGATGGCCCATAGCACAGATGCCAATATAGCGTATAGCAGTCCTTTTTTCATGCTTATAGAAAGTAGTTTGGTAAAATCGGGTGCAAAGATACGCCTTTCTTTTGAATTAAAAATTAAGCCAGCGTTTGAAAGCGGCGAGTTTCTCCTCGCTGATTGTGATTTTACTCTTATACGGCGGACGTACCGTTACCGATATTTTTCCGTTGAAGTAGGGTTCGGCATGGTCTATGGCATCGATGCACAGGATAATTTGCCTGTTGGCACGGAAGAAGCGGTCGGGATCCAGTTGTTCGGAAAGCTTATTCAACGAGAGGTCGAGTACATGTTCCTGATTGTTGCGGGTAACGGCAAAGGTCATTTTGTTCTCCGAATAAAAATAAGCTATATCGCTGACCTGCAAAGACCAGAAACGGTCGGCGCGGTATATGAGGAAACGGGTGCGGTATTGCTTTTCTTTGGATTGCAGGGCATCCAGCAGAGTTGCCAGATAGTCGTCGGGACGGGGATTGCTGCACTGCTGCAAGTGTTCGTATTTATCAATGGCTTCCTGCAAACGCTGCTCATCTATCGGCTTCAGGATATAGTCGATGCTGTTGACGGTGAACGCACGGACTGCATACTGGTCGTAAGCGGTGGTAAAGATGATGGTGGATGAGGGATGAGCTGCCGACAGAAAGTCGAACGAGTTGCCGTCGGCAAGTTGTATGTCGAGGAAGAGAAGATCGGGGTGGGGATGCGTGGCAAACCACTCGGTAGCTTCTTCCACACTGCCTGGAATTACGGTGATGTCCCATTCCGGGCGCAAGCGGGCAATCATGGAATGCAGCAGGCGGGCAGCAGGAATCTCGTCTTCAATGATGGCAATAGCAGGCTTATTCATATAGCAAAGGGACTTTTACAGTAAATTTTTCGGTTTCGTTCTTGATAATGATTTTCTTGCCCGACATCAGTTCGCAACGTTTGGCAAGGTTTTCCAGTCCTATTCCGGATGATGCGACACTCTTTTTGGGGTGTATCGGATTGCTGACGGACAGATAATCATCTTCGATGCGGATAGTGATAACCATAGGTTTGCCGGGAGTGATGGAATTGTGTTTGATTACATTCTCTACCAATAATTGCAGCGTGAGGGGCGGCAGCATCTTTTCCGCATATTCCGCAGGAACGTTGTTTTGGCACGTAAGGCAGTTGCCCAGACGGACCTCGTGCAGGAAAAGGTACGAACGGATAAATTCCAGCTCTTCGCCGAGCGTCACCAGTGTCTTGTCCTGGCTTTGCAGCACGTAACGGTAAACACTGGACAGGTGCTTGGTGAAGTGTACCGCATTTTGGGGGTTATACTCAATTTCAGCTATAAGCGTGTTGAGGCTGTTGAACAGAAAATGAGGATTGAGCTGGTTTTGCAGGGCGGTGTAGCGTGCCGTGTCGTTTTCGGCCTGCAATACAGCCGCCCGTTGTTGCAGCCTCAACGCCTTTTGGGTAGAACGGTTTGCCAGTAATAATCCCAAGACAACAAGTTCCACAAGCCAGATGGTAATCAGCATCCACCATCCTCTTGGCTGAATGGAGAACGGATTGGCTGCTCCCGCCAGTATTTTGGCGCTAACAAGCAGCCCGTAGTTCAGCAACAGGAAGAGCGACATGCCTGCCAGATAGATGACGGGAATTTTCCACCGTGAACGCATATTTACGGCATACTGTGTATTAATCCATGAACTGAGGCGGAGGGTAGCATATCCCAGCACATTGAATGCCAGGATAAAATAGATGAACGCTCCGCGGGAATAGAGTGCATCGGCAATATGAGGAGACAGATTGGTGTAGTCTACCAGCAGGAAGTAGGAGAACGCTCCTAATCCGGAGAACAGAATGCCGTATATCAGATTATTCCATTTCATGGGGGACAAAGTTATAATGTTTTGGGAAAACTCAATAGCTGTGCAATGCTTTTATCAGGCCGGAGTAGGAGCTTTGTGCCGAAACTTTGGCTTGTACGTAGTTTATTTGCGAGGCTTGCCGGTAGTTCTGGGCTTCAATGACTTCCATGATGGAGATTTTCCCCTCTTCATAACGTTCCAGTGCCTTCTGTTCGTTTTCACGTGCTTTCTCAAGGGAACTTCCGGTGAGGTCCACCTGTTTTATGGCTTGTGCAAGAGAAGTGCGGGCGGTTTGTATTTCGAGGTTTACGTTATCCGTCACTTTATTGAGATAGTCGTTTGCCATGCCTACTTTCCAGGTGGAAGAACGTTTTTCGTTGCGCCGTTTGCCCCATTCGAAAATAGGAACGGACAACTTGGCGTATATGGCATAGTTAGGGTCGAGGTCGGTTTTGAAGTCATAGCCGGGTGAGGAATAGCTGCCGTCTATTCCGACATACAGTTGCGGCTTGTATTTGGAATCCGTCAGCTTGCCCTGGCTTTCGGCTATTTTTATTTGGTCGTGCGCCATAAGCAGTTCGGGACGGTTGCTGCCGTCGGATGCCGGCAGGTTGTCGGACGGAAGCACTACGGGAATGGACTCCTGCACTTCGGTCTCGGATTCGAGCGGCATCCCTATCAGGGAGTTGAGCGCCATGCGTCCGGTCTCAAAACTGTTACGTGCCTGCAATACCTGGTATTCGGCTTCATTGAGTTTGACTTCTGCCATGAGCAGGTCTTGAGGGTCGACAAGTCCCGCCTCAACGCGTTCGCGGATAGTGCGCGCCAGTGAAGCGACCGAGTTGCGGTAGTCTGTGGCTATGTTCATCAGTTCCCGGCGGGCTACGGCATTCCAGTATTGCATATCCGTCTGGTAGCATACGGAGGAGTGGAGCAGTTCCGCCTGATGAACATTCATGGATTGTTGGTGCTTTGCCAGCCGGATGGATTCGCGGATGCGTCCGCCGGTGTAGAGAGGCTGCATCAACGAGAGGGATGCGCCGTATTTCATGTCACGCCCTTCGAAAGTGAGAGGATTGCTTTGGGGCAGGTTCACGGTAAGTTCGATGGGATTTCCGGTGTACTGGAAGTTTGCGTCTCCCGACAGCTTGGGCTTTAAATCGGCTTTGGCGGCTTTTATCAGCTCCATGCTGGAAGCGATGTTCTTGTCTGCCGCACGCAAGTCGTGGTTATAGTTCAGAGCCATTGCCCTATATTTCTCCAGCAGGGAATCCTGCTGGGAAAATACGGGTTGAACACACAAATAAAAAAGTAATAAAGTATAGAATGTCTTCATGCTTACTTATTGATTTTTATACGATAAAACAGGATATATAATGCCGGAGTGACAAACAGCGTCAGCAAAGTGGCGAATGTCAGTCCGAAGATAATTGTGGCTGCCATGCCGCCAAAAGCGATATCGAACAGCAACGGAACCATACCGAGAATGGTAGTCGTGGCAGCCATTAGTACGGGACGGGTACGCGAAACGGTGGATTCTATTACGGCTGTGTAAGCAGGAACTCCTTCGCGGCGCTGAATGTTGATTTCGTCTATCAGCACGATAACGTTTTTGATAATCATACCCAGCAATCCCAGCCAGCCGGCAATGGGGAAGAAGCCGAAATCGAATCCGGTGAGCAGCATTCCTACGGCGACACCTATCAGTGACAGGGGAAGTATGCACAGGATGATGATGGGCTGGCGGAAGTTGCCGAACAGCGCCACCAGAATTACAATCAGCATGAGGAATGCCAGCGGGAAGTATTTGGCAATCGCTTCCATGGCTTCACCCTGGTCTTTGTACTGCGAATCCCAAAAGAATGTATAACCCGGCGGTAGCGGCATTGCCTCTATCTCACTGCGTATTTCCCCGTGTACCTCTGCCATGGTGTGCCCAGGTTTTACGCCGCACATGGCAGCCATGCTGAGCTGGCGGTTATAGGTACGCATCTGCGGAAATTCCCACGTTGTTTCAATGCGTTCCGTCACTTGCGATAAGGGAGCCGAGCGTTCGCCGTTCCATACGGAGAAGTTGCCCAGGGAAGCCGCATCCGTAATGTCGTATCCTTCGGACTTCAGCAGAACAGGGACTTTCTTCTCATTATCCCGATAGATGCCTACCGGTACACCGTCGCTGATGGATTTGACGGATTGCATCATCTGCGCTTTGGTGATGCCCAGTTCGCCGGCTTTTACCGGATCGTAGACGGGGCGTAGCATCAATGCCATATTTCCCCATTCGTTACGGGCATCCGCTACTTTAGGATTGCGGCGCATGATTTCGATGGCCTGCCCTACGAGCGAATCGAGCACTGCCGGGTCGGGGCCCAGGAAGCGGGCTTCGATAACGGCTTCCGTCAGCGGGCTCAGTTCGAATTTGTTTACTTTGATGAGCGGTCCGGGAAATTTCAGGCGGATAGAGTCCTGCAATGCGGCGTTGAGCCGGCGCGACTCTTCCGAAGTATGGCACTTCACAAGCAGTTGTGTATAGTTGGACTGAGGTCCGAATGCTACGTTCGACAGATAATAGCGGGGTGGGGTTCTGCCGATGAAGGTAGATACCATTTCCGCTTCCCCGTGTGTACGGATATATTCTGCCATTTCTTCCGCCAGCTTTCCGGTTTCGTCGATGTTGGAACCTTCGGGCAGCCATACGTCTACGGTAAAATATTGCTTGTCCAGTGCAGGTACGAATACTTTGGGGATGAATTTGAAGCTCCATGCAGAGAGTACCAGCAGTAAGATCATGCAGGCTATTGTGGCATAGCGATGTTTGATGACCCAGTGCAGGGAACGGCGGAACATATTGTAATACTTTCCGTCGAACAGGGCGCTTTTCAACTCTTCCGGCCGGGGACGGCGTACAAATTCCTGAATGAAGAACGGGGTTTGCGTCAGTGCGAACACCCAGCTGAACATCAGCGAAACCCCGATAACGATTACCAGCGAGGAAAGCAGCTCACCGGTAATGTGGGGTGAAAAATAAATGGGCAGGAACGTCAATATGGCAATGACGGTTGCCGCCAGCAACGGCAGTGCAGTGGAGGAACAGGCGCGCATGATGGCAACTCGCTTTCTCATGCCCCGTTGCATGTTTACCAGTGCGGAGTCGGACACCACAATGGCATTATCCACCAGCATGCCCATGGCAATGATGATAGCAGCCAATGACATGCGTTGAAGTGCGATGTCGGTGCATAACATCACTATCAGGGTGGCAAAAATGGAGAATACCAGTCCGCTGCCTATCAGCAATCCGTTTTTGAAACCGATAAAAAAGAGCAGGATTGCCACTACGGTAAGTACGGATATGATGAGGTTGAGGATAAAACCCTGGTTGGCGACTGCCGATTCGTAGCCCTGGTCGTACAGGGTTACAAGTTCGAAGCCTTCGGGCATGCTGCCCGACATCTGTTGGAGCGATTCCTTGACGGCGGCTGCCATATCGACCACATTTCCGGTGGGAACGGTGGAAATGGCGATGCCGACAGCGGGTTGTCCGTTGATGCGCATCAGGTTGCTTGCCGGGGTCTGGTAGCTTTCTTCAATCCGGGTAATGTCCGCGAGCCGGAAATGCTCTCCGGTGCGCGATACGATTGTAAGGTTGCGTATGTCGTCCAGCGAATAGAAATTTCCGGTGGACTCGATACGCAGGCGGTTGGAACCGACGTCTATGCCGCCGGCATCCACAACTTTGTTCTGAGCCTCGAACGCGCGGGCGATGTCGGCCATCGTGATGCCGCTACGGGCCATGACGGAGGGACTTACGGAAATGTCTATCGTAGGTGTCTGTGTTCCGTAAATCTCTACTTTGGCAACATCCTTTACTTTCAGAATTTCATTCTTTATCAGTTTGGCTTCATCTTCAAGTTCGCGGTAGCTGTGTCCGCTTCCGGTAAGCCCGTAAAAAACGCCCAGCACATCGCCGAAGTCATCATTCACAACAGAGGGACCGGCGCCTTCGGGCAGCTTGCTCTGTACGTCGCTTACTTTGCGGCGCAGTTTGTCCCAAAGTTGCTGCATTTCGTCGGCACGGGTTTCTTTCTTTACATAAACGGTGATTTTGGACAGTCCTGCACGGTTCTCCGTTTTCAGGTAATAGAGTTCGCCCAATGCCTGGATGGACTCTTCCAGTACATCCGTAACCTGTGACTGTACTTCCGAGGGAGAAGCTCCCGGATAGGGAGTCAATACCAGCGCCTGTTTAATGGTGAACGGAGCATCTTCCAGCTTGCCCATTTTGACGTACGCCAGCAATCCGCCTGCCAATACTAATACCAACAGCAGGATTGTGACGGGCTTTTTCGATAAAAAGTATTTTACCAGTTTCATAATTACTTGTCTTTAGAGGTAATGTCTACTTTCATGCCGTCCGAGAGGAAACGCAGACCGCTTGTTGCGAGGGTTTCTCCTATTTGCAGTCCGTCTGCAATCTGTACCAGTCCGTCGGGCAGCAATTTGGCTACTGTTACTTTACGGCGGCTGACTTGCGATGTGGCAGGATTAACCACCCATACATAATCGCCTGTGGAAGGCCGGTGACAGAGTGCCGCCTGGGAGATGCAGAAACCGGCGGCACTCTCTGCCTGCGGTGTGTCCAGAATCGCTTTGCCGGACATGCCTGCAAGCAGTTTACCACCTTCATTGGGCAATATGGCTGTAAGCAGATAGGACAGATTGTTGCGGGTAGTGCCTTTGGACACCTCTATGACCTTGGCCCGGTAGGTCTGTCCGGGGATGGCGTCGAAGCATATCCGTATGCTGTCCGACGACTGTGCCGCATAGGCTATTTCCTGCGGTACATATATTTCTATCCTTAGCTGATGTATGTCGATAAGGGATACGACCGGCTGGGTTGCCTTGACATCCTGGAATTTTTCGATGTACACTTCACCTACATATCCGGTGAAAGGGGCTGTAAGGCGGGTATCTTCCAGTTCGCATACGGCGGTATCAAAGGCTGTTTTGGCGGAGATATAATCGGCTTTTGCCTTTTCGTAGGTGCTGGCGGAGATGTTCTCTTTCCGGTATAGCGCCTCTATGCGTTCGAATTCGGCCTTGCTTTGGCGGTAAACGGCTTCGGCGCGTTCTTTGCGGATGCGGAAATCGCGCGGGTCTATCTCTGCAATGATGTTTCCTTGTTCGTATCGGTTACCGGCATACACGTCGAAGCGGTCGATAGGCCCGCCTACCCGGAATGACAGTTCGCTGGTGCGGAACGGCCGGGCTATGAAAGGGAACTCTTTATTGCCGTTTTGGGGCAATGCAGTAACTTGGGAAGTGCTGACTGACAGCTCTTGCTTGTCTTGGGTATCCTTGCCGCCGCAAGCATGGAACAGCAGGGCAAGAACAGACAATAGGATAACGGGTACTTTTGTTCTCATATATATATCATTCTGATTTTTTTCCAAAAGTACGGAAGGACACACTGTTTTGCCGGGAAATAATTTCCGAAGCCGGGAAACTTAACGCTGGAAAAGGGGAAATAAGGGATAAAAGGGGGATGGACCAAAAACGGGAAGAGGCTGATTTGTATCTTTTCAGGCACGGAATTACGCGGGAAAAAGATAGAGCAAAACCTGGTGGCAGAAGGTAGAAAAGAACAAAGCGGAGTGAAGGCAAACAGCCTGCTCCGCTTTAAATAAAAAGACATTGAAAAGGGTATTGCAAAGAATAGTTTAGTTCTCGTCCGTTTTAAAGTCAATGGTTTTGTAATATTCGCCGTCGTGCAGACTTTTTACGCGGATATTGAGTCCGGTTTTTCCGGGTATCCGGTCTGCTATCTTATCCAGTTTGAACGAGACAAGCCCTTGTCCCGGCATGAGCGGCTCGTCACCGTAAGCATTCTGGCGGAATTCCAGCGTAATATATCCCTCTTTGTCATTCTTGCCGTCGGATGCTTCGTTGACTATGAGGTTCAGCATATGTTTTTTATCATTGCTGTTGCTGTGGTATAGCTGGTATTGGATGTTCAGGTAGTTGTCCGTAATCCACATATTGTTGATGTTGATGCGGTCGTCGCCGATGCTGTCGGCCTTTTCGGCAGGCATGAAATAAATGTCTTTGGTAAGGATATTCTCTACATGGTTGATTTTGGCATTGTAATCGTAGCCGGTTACTTCTTCATCCAGCAGGTTGAAATATACAAAGGCGCGCTGTCCTTCCACCAAGGTATAGTTATCCACTTGGGCAGTGTCACCGGGAAACATTTTGGTTCCTTCATCGAGTGCGAAGTAGTAGTCTTTTCCGTCAATTATTCGCACTGTGCCGATGGCGAGCAACGGGTGTTCGTCATCATCCCAATCGTCCAGGCAGGATTGCAGTACGGGAGTGGTGATGAACAACAGCAGAAATGCGGCTAATATCGTTCTGAACTTTTTCATAAGTAGAGGTTTTGTTATTGGTTCTGTTTTAGGTTTTGTATTCAGAAAATGCCGGGATTGCACAAATACTGCTTATAAGAATGTTAAAGAAAATAAAGAATAAATTTCCTATCTGCCGGATGCAGTATTTTTGTGCCCGTTGCATTTATAAGGTAAACACGTGTTAAAAGAGAGGATGGAAGAACAGGTATTGGCAGAACGTTGCAGGCAAGGCGATAACCTTGCCCGCAAAGAACTGTACGAACAGTATGCGGGGCGGATGCTCGGCGTATGTTTGCGTTACGCCGGTGACCGGGAAACTGCACAGGATTTGATGCATGACGGTTTCCTGAAGCTCTTCGACTCTTTCGATAAGTTCACGTGGCGGGGAGAGGGTTCTTTGCGGGCTTGGATGGAACGTGTAATGGTGAATACGGTATTGCAGTATTTGCGGAAGAATGATGTGATGAGCCAGTCCGCTGCCCTGGACGATGTGCCGGAGACGTATGAGGAGCCAGATGCTTCGGCGGTGGATACTATTCCTCAAAAGGTATTGATGCAGTTTATAAGCGAGCTTCCCGCCGGTTATCGTACCGTATTCAACCTGTTTGTTTTTGAAGATAAATCTCATAAGGAGATTGCCCGGTTGCTGGGTATCAACGAAAAGTCATCGGCTTCACAACTGGTACGTGCCAAAGCTGCTTTGGCTGCCAAGGTGAAGGAGTGGATGAAAAGAAACGCATAAATGGAGAAACGTATGGAAGATGAATTGTGGATGCGAAAGATAAAGGAGCGGTTGGACGATTATTCCGAACCGCTGCCCGTTTCCGGCTGGGAACGGCTTGAGAAGGATTTGTCCGTTTCGAAGCCTCCGGTAGCCGGAAAACGGCGGATTATACCTTTCCGTCGCTGGGCTGTAGCTGCGGCTGCGGCACTGCTCGTTGCGGTGTCGTCGGTGAGTGTATGGTTGCTCCAAAGCCCTGTGGGAGAGGAGATGCGGAATATGACTGCACCGGCATTGGCTGCCGTGCCGGACAAGCTGCCGGAGCAACAGACGCCTTCAGTACGGACAGAGATAACAGAACCCGACTATCGCGCACAGAAACAGGAATCTCCGGCGGATACGAACCGGCGTTCCTTGCTGGCACAACAACTGAATACCGTAGATGAAACGGAGCGGGAAACGGCCATCCAATCCTTGGGCGCAGAGCCGGAAGTTCAGATTGGAAACGCACAGAAACCGACTGCGGAGTCGGCATGGGTAAATCAGGAAGCAGCAGAAGAAGAGAGAAGGGAAGAGGAGCGTACGGAAAAGATTGAGCGCCGCCGCCCGTCAGGCAGAGACAAATTGCATTTGCCGGTTGGCGGAGCGAAGCGGGAGCAGTCGCGTGGCTGGTCGGTCGGATTGGCAGTAGGAAATACGGGCGGATTGATTTCGGGAAGCAGTATGAGTGAAAGCGGGCTGCTTCAAAACGGACAGAACTTCGGTGTTTCCGGCAGAAGGGTAGACCTCACCACAATGTCTGACGGGATAATGGAAGTGCCGGAAGGGCAGGAGCTTGTCTTTAAAGATGGCATACCTTATCTGCAGAGGAGTTCCGGACAGGTGGTGGACATAGATCATAAACAGCCATTGTCTTTCGGCTTCTCGGTACGTAAAGGGCTTGCACGGGGTTTCTCCGTGGAAACGGGCTTAACGTATACGTACCTCGCTTCGGATGTGAAATTTGCCGGAAGTTCGGAAACGGTCAGCCAGAAATTGCATTATTTGGGTATTCCTTTGCGTGCCAACTGGAACTTTGTAGATAAGAAGTCCTTTATCATGTATGTTTCTGCCGGTGGCGCCATGGAAAAATGCGTTTATGGAAAAATAGGGAGCAAAAACGAAACCGTGAAACCGTTGCAATTCTCTGTAATGGGAGCTGTGGGTGCACAGTATAATATAAGTAGCAGAGTCGGCATTTATGTAGAACCGGGAGTGTCTTATTTCTTTGACGATGGTTCGGACATTGAGACTATACGAAAAGAAAATCCCTGTAACTTTACCTTACAGGGTGGAATACGGTTGACTTACTGATTAAATTGATAGTTGAGAATTAAAAAATAGAGAAACGGGCTGCGCTATAAAGTCTTTATCGGTATAAAAACCGGTTTCATTATTATGGTGCAGCCCGTTTCTCTATTTTTAATTCTCAATTTACCACTACTGTGGGAAAGTACTCTTTAAAGAGTTTTTCGGCTCGTTCCAGTTGTGCGGGGGTATTCTCTACTACTTCTTTTAACTGATAATCCCAGCCCATAGCTTCGTATTTATGCACCCCTAAGCGGTGGTAGGGAAGTATTTCCACCCGTTGTATGCTTTGGTATTTGCCGAGCTGTTCGCCCATGCTGCGTATGTCTTCTTCAAAATCACTATATCCCGGTACCAGGACATAGCGCAGCCAAAGCGGATGTCCCTGTTGTTCCAGCCAGACAGCGGTGCGCAGGGTTTGTTCGTTGCTGCGTCCGGTCAGGGTACGGTGGCGTTCGGGATTGAATTCTTTGATATCGAGCAATACCAAGTCCGTCAGACTTAACAATTCCTCAACTTTGTCGTTCCAGATTCCGCCGTTGGTGTCAAGGCAGATGTGGATGCCGTTTGCTTTCAAGTCTTTGAACAGTGGTATCAATGCCTCTGCCTGCAAGGTAGGTTCACCGCCGGAGAAAGTAATTCCCCCTTTTTTCCCGAAGAAAGCTTTTTGGCTGACAGCCATTTGCAGGATTTCACCGGCAGGAGTAGGAGTACCGCCCTTTACATCTATTGTATCGGGGTTGGCACAATACAGGCAACGGAAAGGACAGCCCTGAAGGAATACGACAAGCCGCAGCCCCGGACCATCGAAAGTGCCCATTGATTCGTATGAATGAACATTAATCATAAATAGTGTATTATAAGCAAAGAATGTAGTAAAAAAGAAAGCACGGACTACAGGGGTGTTACTCCGGATTTTTGCTTAATCCGTGAAATCCGTGTAATCCGTGCTTTAAAAGGTTATGTATCCGGTTTACCGATTACATTCTTTCGTGGAAACTGCGGCTGATAACTTCCAGTTGGTGTTCGCGGCTCAGTTTCACGAAGTTTACGGCATATCCGGAAACGCGGATGGTGAGTTGCGGATATTTCTCCGGATGTTCCATGGCGTCTTCCAGCATTTCACGGTTCAGCACGTTCACGTTGAGGTGGTGTGCACCTTTGGTGAAGTAACCGTCCATCATGGTAACCAGATTCTCTACGCGTTCCTCGGCAGTGGGACCCAATGATTTCGGAACAATGGAGAATGTGTTGCTGATACCGTCCTGTGAGTCGCGGTAGCGCAGTTTGGCTACGGAACTCAAAGAGGCGATGGCACCGTTCTTGTCGCGTCCGTGCATCGGGTTGGCTCCCGGAGCGAAAGCAACGCCTTTGGCGCGTCCGTCGGGAGTGGCTCCGGTCTTCTTACCGTACATCACGTTGGATGTGATAGTCAGGAGCGACAGGGTAGGACGGGCGTTCTTGTAAACGGGCAGTTTCTTCAACTCTTCGCTGAAGTAGTACACCAGGTCTACACCAAGGTGGTCTACACGGTCGTCGTTGTTGCCGAAGCACGGGAAAGAACCTTCGATGTCGAAACCTTCCGTCAGGCCGATGTCGTTACGGCGTGCCGTTACTTTGGCGTATTTGATGGCAGACAATGAGTCGATGGCAATGGAAAGTCCGGCTACGCCGTATGCAAGGTTGATGCGCGGGTCTGTATCTACGAATGCCATTTGGGCTTTTTCGTAATAATACTTGTCGTGCATGTAGTGGATGATGTTCATTGCTTCGTTGTAAACGCGGGCAATCTCCGTCAGCACTTTCTTGTAGTTGTTCATTACCTCTTCAAAGTTCAGCGTATCGTGAGTCAGCACGGGGATACCTTTCACCATTACAGTTCCGGTGTTTTCGCAACGTCCGCCGTTGATGGCAAGCAGCAATGCTTTGGCAAGGTTGGCGCGTGCGCCGAAGAACTGGATTTGCTTACCGATGGCCTGGTAGGATACACAGCAGGCGATACCGTAGTCGTCGCAGTTGCGTACCTCGCGCATCAGGTTGTCGTTCTCGTACTGGATAGAGCTGGTATCTACGGATACTTTGGCACAGAATTCCTTGAAACCTTCCGGCAGTTCGGGACTCCACAGCACAGTCATGTTAGGCTCGGGAGACGGGCCGAGGTTGTACAATGTTTGCAGGAAGCGGAAAGAGGTTTTTGTCACCTTTACGCGACCGTCGTTGAAGCGTCCGCCGATAGCTTCGGTAACCCAGGTAGGATCTCCGGCGAAGATGTCATTGTAGGATTGCATACGCAGGTGGCGTACCATGCGCAGTTTGATGATGAACTGGTCAATCAGCTCCTGTGCAAAAGTTTCGTCAATCTTACCGTGGGCCAAATCATATTCAATGAAAATGTCAAGGAATGAAGATACATTACCCAATGACATGGCGGCACCGTCTTGTTCTTTTACAGCGGCAAGGTATGCCATGTATACCCACTGTACGGCTTCCTGAGCAGATGTGGCAGGGTGGCTGAGGTCGAGGCCGTAGTATTCGCCCATGGTCTTGATGTCCTTCAAGGCCTTGATTTGTTCTGCCACTTCTTCGCGCAGGCGGATGCGTGCTTCGGTCATAGGACCGGTCAGGTGGCGCAAGTCTTCCTGTTTGGCTTCGATGAGGCGGTCGATACCGTACAATGCCAGACGGCGGTAGTCACCGATGATACGTCCGCGTGCATAGTTGTCGGGAAGTCCGGTGAGGAAGCCCAATGAACGGAACGAACGGATTTCTTCGGTATATACATCGAATACGCCGTCGTTGTGTGTTTTGCGGTAGTGTGTAAAGATGTCTTTTACTTTATCGTCTACCTCCACGCCGTTTTCGCGGCATGCTTTTGCCACTACATTGATGCCGCCGAAAGGTTTGATGGCGCGTCTCAGCAGTTCATCTGTCTGCAAGCCTACGATAAGTTCGTTCTCCTTATCTATATAGCCTGCTTTGTGGGAAGTGATGGTAGATACTGTTGTATGATCTAATGAACGGACACCGTTATTGGCTCTTTCTTCTTCCAGTGCTTTCAGACAGAGGTTCCAGATATGCTTGGTGCGCTCCGTTGGTCCTTGCAGGAAAGATGCGTCTCCGGTGTAGGACGTGATGTTTTTACTAACGAAATCACTTACATTGATTTCTTTGCTCCAAAGCCCGTCAATAAAGGTTTTGTTTAATTCCATAATGTTCTTTTAATAAAAGTGATTAGATATGTTATCCTTTAGAGCGCGCAAAATTACGGAAAAATTTCCGTAATTGCACAATAATATGGAGGATTTTTATGTTGAAGAGCATAAAATAGCTATTATTAGGTAGGAAGTACCACCGGGTATTGATTCGTGTCCGTTCAATTAATATCTGTACTCTTATCAACTATTATTATTTATGCTGAAATCTATTCGTCCCACAATAATTTCCCTTTCGTCCGACAGCTGTTTTATTTTTGTCCAACAGTTGTCGGACGAAAATAAAACAGCTGTCGGACGAAAAGATTTTAGTAACATTTTATTAGTTCCTTTTATGCCGTATTTTTAGTTTTTACGGATATGTGAATTATTTTATTCCGGATTTGTTTGCGAATTAAAAAAAGAAGCGCTATCTTTGCACCGCTTTAAGAGAGAAGCACTTCTTGAAAAAGAAGTTTTGGAGAGGTGGCAGAGTGGTCGATTGCGGCGGTCTTGAAAACCGTTGTGCTGCGAGGCACCCGGGGTTCGAATCCCTGTCTCTCCGCTGAAACCTAAGACATTAGGTAGTCAAATTAAGACAAGTCCCGTAAAATCAATGTTTTACGGGACTTTTTCTATTTAGTCGGCGGACAACCGAAAGACATTGAAAAGCCTACTTCTGACAAGGTTCCGTTACTAAATCGTTACTAAAAATCAGCCTATGAAAATAGTAACGATTTTCGATGTAAGTATCTGATTTGTCGCTCATTGACGTTCAAATGTCTGCTCGTAACCAAATTATTTGTTTTTCCTTTGCAACGGGAAGTCATTACCCCCATTGTATCGGAACTAAAAATTAAAATAGGATATGAGTAAAAGTACATTTAAGATTCTGTTCTATCTTAGAAAGAATCAGGTAAACAAAGACGGAACGGTTTGCATCATGATTCGTCTGTCATTGAACGGTGAAATCTCACAGTTCAGTTCTAAATTGAACATCAAACCGGATGCTTGGGACACGGTTTTATGTAAGGCGAAAGGTAATACCCTGAAAGCACGTCAGCTGAATGAAACGCTGGAAGATATCCGCACCTCATTGAAAAACCATTATCGGGACATTGAAGTTCACGAGTCATTTGTTACGGTGGAGAAAGTACGCAATGCTTTTCTTGGGATAACGGCGAAACAGAGGACGCTGCTGGAACTGTTCAAAAAACACAACGATGACGCAAGGAAACTGGTCGGCATCAGCAAGACCCCTGCCACCCTCGCGAAGTATGACCGTTGTTACCGCAGGCTGGAAGAATTTATGAAGGCGAAATATAATATTTCGGATATTTCGCTGAAAGAAATCAATCACATGTTCATCACGGACTTTGAGAACTATCTGAGAACGGAAAGCAAATGCAATGAGAATACCACTGCTAAATTCATGCAGACATTCAAGATGATTGTAATCATCGCCAAGAACAACGGCTGGATTTATACCGACCCGTTCTCGAACTACAAAATCAGACTGAAGCGGGTGGACAGGGGGTATCTGACGGATGCGGAACTGCAAAAGATAATGAAGAAGAAGTTCCCGACCAAGAGGCTCGAACAGGTAAGGGACGTGTTCCTGTTCTCATGCTATACGGGATTGTCGTATGTGGACGTGAAAGAACTGAAGGCAAGCGACATCAAAATCTCGTTTGACGGAAAGCCTTGGATTATGATACACCGGCACAAGACGGATACTCCGGTAAACGTGCCGCTGTTGAAAATTCCGCAGATGCTTCTCCAGAAGTATGAAGGACGGCTTCCGAAAGGACAGCTTCTGCCCGTATTAAGCAACCAAAAACTTAATTCTTATTTAAAAGAGATTGCAGATTTGTGCGGCATAAATAAAAACATTACCTTTCACCTGGCCCGACACACGTTTGCCACGACGACCACGCTGGCAAAGGGTGTGCCGATTGAAACGGTATCGAAAATGCTGGGGCATACGAACATAGAAACAACGCAAATATATGCCCGCATAACAAATGAGAAGATAAGGAAGGATATGGAGGCTCTTGCTGAAAAGCTGGAAACTGCAATCTGATTTTATGGTACTTACATAAACATGCCTGCTTATGGTAAAGATTGGAAATTTTGAAATCGAATATGACCGCAATGCTCCGGAAAGGGTTGCCGTGAAAATAGAAACGGACAAGAACGGAGAAGTATGGCTTTCGAAATGTGACATCGCACGGGCATACGATGTGTTCGTACAGTCAGTGAATGCCGGACTGAAATCTCTGGCAAAAACAGGGGATTTTGACGAATACACGGATGTACGAGTGGAACATTTCATCTATAACGGAAAGAATTGCAGCACTGACCTTTACGGGTTGAAAACCATCGTCGCACTGGGATTCCGCATGAAAGGATTGAAGTGCGAGGCATTCAGAAAATGGGCGGCACGGAGGCTGGCGGAGTCATTTGAGGCAAAAAAGAATATGGTCATTCTCTGTATGACCGGTGAAAAGAGAAAGGGTTTGAACTGAAACCGCCGGATATGATGGATATGCGTGTCGGGGCAGTCTTTTTTGCAGGAGGCTGTCCCGACGCGTGTTTATATAAGCTAAAAAATGTGAAACTGTAAAACATACTTATCTGTAAACCGATAATAATGTGTAACTTATCTCCATCTTAAACCTGTAATTAAAGATAGAAACGGTATGGTGGAGGAATTTGACCTGCTTGAAGAGGTGGAAGTGCAGTTCTGCGATGAGGAATGCACGGAGTCGGTATGGCACGGAGTGGAATACAGCGAAAGCTTGTTTTGCCGGGAGAAACCGAAGTCGGAACTGACGGTAGTCATCAAAGAGGAAGGCATGATGTACTTTCTAGCTACTGACATGAAGGAGTTTGCCGGCCTGTGCCGGAAACACGGGTGGTACATCGTCTCGCACCAGCGGTTCAGCGAGGCGATGGAAATCGGCATGTGCCTGATGGAAGCCGGGAAACATGCGGGATGGTATTCGCTGGGCAGGTCGAAGGAATGGAATGCCATGATGAGGGATGTGCTGAACTTCACGTTTGAAAGGGAGAAGAAAATGGACTTCTATCCGTACGAAACGATGTTCAAGGGAGAAGTCCTTATAGACGGATGCAGGTGTCACTACCTGCATGACTATTACCCAACGAAAATTGAAAAGACGGACGAACACCAGAAACGGGTAAGCAACCTGATTTTCCGCTTCAAGGAAGGTGGACACTGCGGCGAGCTGGTCGCACGGATACTGGCATTGTGTCTGAAACATGCGGGCTTCAATGGCACGAAGGAAGACACGGTACTGATACCTATACCCGCATCGACAAGGGAAAGACAGCGGAAACGCTTTCCGGTGGTGTGCTACTACTTGTCGGAATGGCTGGGCATTACGGACGGATTCAAGGCTATATGGATAGCGGAAGACCGCGAACAGATGAAAGGCAGGAGAAAAGGCAAGGACACGCTCGGAAACCTGCAATTCACACGAAGGTATATCAAGGGCAGACACGTGCTCTTGCTAGATGATGTGTTCACAACCGGAGAGAGCTTCAGACAACTGCAACGAAAGATGAAACAACTGGGGGCATTGTCGGTTATCGGAGTGTTTCTGGGGAAAACAGTATAGCTTGATTCTATTACATATTTAATGACTGACCGATTAGGCGGCTTCATCCGTGCTTCATGCCGGGCGGAGCCGCCTTTCTTGTGCCCGTATGTGAAGAAACAGGGCACTTGTGGAAAGAATTACAGGAAATTTCGGGAAAATCATTCCCTACTATGGAAATACTATGGATTGTGCCTGCACGGAGTTGCGCACCTTTGCAGCGTAACCAATACGGAATAATATGGAAATAGTAACAATGGACAACGAGGTCGTGAAAACGATGATGGAGAAGATAGACCGGATAGCGGACTATGTTTTCAAGAAAGACAACGTGCCGAAGGAAGAAGCGGAAATCCTGCTGACAAGCGAGGAGGCGGCGGACCTGCTGAAAATCAGCACGAGGACACTGCAACGGATGCGCAAGGACAAGACTATTCCCTACATGATGGCAAGAAGCAAGTGCCGGTACAGACTGACGGATCTGGAGGAATGCGTGAGACGGAAAATTGTCCGCTGCAATCCGAAGACACTGGAGGAGTTCAAGCATAACTACCTGATGACAAGAAAGGAGGCAGACGATGGAAGCGGTTGGTAAGGACCTGTTTGAGGAATGGATGCAACGCATCATGGGACGGATTGACCGGTTGGACGGTATCATATCGGTACTGATAAACAAGGATGCTTCCGGGGTGAAGTACTTGGACGGGGAACGGATGTATGACAACCAAGACCTGTGCGAGATGCTGCGTACCAGCAAGCGGTCACTCCAACGTTTCCGCAGCGAATACGGACTCAAAAGCCGGCGCATCAGCCGCAAGAGCTATTACAAGGAGTCGGACGTGTTGGAGTTCATCAGCCGGAACATGGAAGAAGTTGTACTGGACGGCGGGAAAGTGCTGAAGATAAAGGAAGGCACAGGGAAGAAATCACCGGGCAAGACTAAAGAGAAGAAAGGAGGCAGGCGCACGGCAAGTCGCTTATGATAGGGAATTTTCAAGACGAAAAGAAAAAATGCCTGTATGGGTGGTTGCCGGCAGGCTTGTTCAATAACCAATAAAAAATCAATCAATGGAACAGAAAAAGAAAAAGGAAGAGGACGTGCTGGTTGTCCGCGACGAGAAGACGGGCGAAATCAGCGTGGTTGCCGGACTTGACGGCAAAGGTTATCCCAAGAGGATACCGCCGAAAGCGGAACACTCGCAGGAGTTTTTGCGCTTTGACCGCCACGGAGATGCGATAGACAATTTCTTCAGGAACTTCTACCGCCAGTGCAAGGAACCGACGCGCTTCGGTTTCTACAGGGTGGCAGCGGATATGGTGGAAGCACTGCTTCCGGTTATCAAGGACCTGCTGAGAGACCCTGCGGCAAACGCAGAACTGCTCGCTCCGCACAAGGTGGATACATCGGCGTACCAGCAAGCTGAGGAACAGCAGGCTGCGGAAGAGGCGAAAAAAGAAAATGCCGAAACGGAGACTGAGGAACAACAGGCTGAGGAAGAGGTGAAAAAGGAAAATGCCGAGACGGAGACTGAGGAACAACAGGCTACGGAAGAGGTGAAAAGAGAAAATGCCGAAACGGAGGCTGTGGAACAGCAGGCTGCGGAGGAAGCGAAAAGAGAAAATACGGAAGAAGACAATGTGGAACAACAAACAAATGAGAAAATGGAAGAAATGAAACAGGAAAATCAGGAACAGCAACCGCAGGCAACGGAAACGCAGGCGGTACAGGGACAGGAACCGGCACAGGACGGGCAACCGCAGGCGAAGACGCAAAGACCGAACCTGATAGCGGACGGCGACGTGGACTGGAAGGAACTGGAACGGTTCGGGGTGAAAAGGGAAAACCTGTCTGAAAAGGACATGAAAGCCCTGATGAATTACGGCAAGACGAATCTGGTGACGGTGAACCCGACCTTCGGCGGTGATAGCTACGAGCTGCAAGCCCGCCTCTCGTTCCAGAAGACGGAAGACGGGGCATTGAAGCTCACTCCCCACTTCGTTCGCCACGAGCCGAGGCTTGACATTCCCCATAACGGCTATACTTTCACAGATGAAGACAAGAAGAAACTGAAGCAGACAGGCAATCTGGGCAGGCTGGTGGATGTGGCGGATACGAAAACCGGGGAGATGCGTCCGTCGTACATCAGCATCGACCGCCTGACGAATGAAATCGTGGACATTCCGGCAAGCAAGGTACGCATCCCGGACAGAATCGGACTGACGGAACTGTTAAAACCGGAACAGGACATCCTGCGTGCAGGACTGGCACTGCCCAAGGAGGTAACGCTGAAGAACGGGCGCAAGTTTGAAGCCGTGTTGCAAGTGAGTGCGGAGAAACGCGACGTGGAGTTTGTGCCGGAATATCTGTGGCAGGGGCAATCGCAAAGACGTGGAAACGGACAGGAGAAGAAACAGCAGAGCCCGGAAGCCCCGGATGCTCCCGGACAGCAGCAGAAGGAAGCCGGGAGTCAGGAGAACGGACAACGACGCAACCGCTCGTGGACGAACGAGGACGGCAGCATCCGCCCGATAGGGAAATGGAAGGACGACATATTTACCGAACAGCAGAAGGCAGACTATGTGGCGGGCAAGACCGTGGTGCTCGCCAATGCGAAGGATGACCAAGGACAGCCCTGCACGAAATATCTGAAGTTCAACCGCGAGAAAGGCAGACCGCTGACCTATTCGGAAAACCCCGACCTCGCGCAGACCGTCGCCCCGTCGAATGAGAGCCGCACGCAGCTCGCCGTGAACAACGAGGGCAAGACCAACGAGGCGACCAAGCACCTGAAGGAGCCGCTTACGCAGGGACAGACCGCCCCTAAGGACGACGCCCAGCAGAAGCAGCAGACGAAGAAATCCAAAGGCATGAAGGTTTCCTGAGTGCCGCCACTGAATCCATAAAAAATTAAAAGAGAATAAACAACGGAATGAAACGGGGCTTCATGCGCCATGCCCTGCATATCCCACGGACACCGGCGTACCCCGTTCCATTCCACAAGAAACAATAGTATCAACGACTAAAACAGGAAATATATGATTACCATACTGGCAGAAAAACCGAGCGTGGCGCGTGAGATAGCACGCATCACCGGAGCGACAAGAAAAGAGGAAGGATATTATACGGGAAACGGCTACCATGTGACATGGGCATTGGGGCATCTGGTGCAACCCGCCCTGCCTGACGGGTACGGCTTCAAGGGCTTCCGCAGGGACAGCCTGCCCGTGATACCGGAAGAGTTCATGCTGATTCCCCGACAGGTAAAGACGGACAAGGGCTACAAGGCGGACGCGGCAGCGGTGAAGCAGATAAAGGTGATAACGAAGCTGTGGCAGGAAAGCGAGGGCATCATCGTGGCAACGGACTGCGCACGCGAAGGGGAACTGATATTCAGATACCTGTATGCCTATACGGGCTGTACGCTGCCCTTCCGCCGACTGTGGATAAGCTCGCTTACGGACACTGCCATCCGCAAGGGATTGAAGGAACTGAAGGACGGGCATGAATATGACGACCTGTATCTGGCGGCAAAGGCACGCAGCGAGGCGGACTGGCTGGTGGGCATCAACGGCACGCAGGCGCTGACCGTCGCCGCCGGGCGGGGAACGTATTCCGTGGGACGCGTACAGACACCCACGCTGGCAATGGTCTGCAAGCGGTACCGGGAAAACAGACGCTTCACGCCGGAGCCGGTACACCAGCTGCATTTTTCCGTGCCATCGGCAAATGCGGGTACGGTGGTGAAATTCGCTTCCGTGAAGAAATGGCAGGACAAGAACGAGGCAGCTATACTATATAATAAGGTAAAGGCGAAGATGTGCGCCACCGTGACCAAGGTCGAAAAGAAGCAGAAGGTGGAGAACCCTCCGCTGCTGTACGACCTGACCACACTGCAAAAGGAAGCGAACACGAAGCACGGCTTTACGGCAGAACAGACGCTGGAACTGGTGCAGAAACTCTATGAGGCGAAGCTCGTCACCTATCCGAGAACATCGAGCCGCCATATTCCGGAAGATGTGTTTGCCGAAGTGCCCCTGCTGCTTGAGCGGCTGGCAAGCCACTCCACACTTTCGGATAAAATCGTGAACTTGGACGGACTGAACCGCCGGAGCGTGGATGCCTCGAAAGTAACCGACCACCATGCCCTGCTGGTAACGCCGAACCGACCGCTTGCCCTCTATAAGAACGAGCAGATTATCTACGACATGATTGCCGGACGTATGGTAGAGGCATTTTCGGAGGAATGTGTGAAGGATACGGCTACCGTAGTAGCGGAGGTGGTGCCGGACGCAGGCGAAAGATGCGAGGGCCTGACGTTTGAGGCGAAAGGCTGCATCGTGCGCAAGGCAGGCTGGCGCGGTGTGTACGGAGAGTATGGTGAGGACAACGGGAATACGGCATTGCCGGACTGGACGGAAGGTGACACACTGGTGATGGCGGGCTGCACCATGAGTTCGGGCATGACCCGGCCGAAACCGCTGCATACGGAAAGTTCGCTGCTGGCGGCGATGGAAACCGCCGGACGCGAGGATGTGGAGGATGAGGAGGTGCGCCAAGCCCTGAAGGACTGCGGCATCGGCACACCCGCCACCCGTGCCGCCATCATCGAAACGCTGCTCAGAAGGGAGTACATGGTGCGCGTGAAGAAGTCGCTGGTACCGACGGAGAAAGGGCTCGCCCTGTATTCCATTGTAAAAGACATGGACATCGCCGATGTGGAAATGACCGGACAGTGGGAAGCTGAGCTGGCTGAGATTGAGAAAGGAAAGACACCGCATGAGGTTTTTATGAGGGACATAGAAAGCTATACCCGAAAGATTACCACGGACTTGCTTGCGTGTGACCGTATTTTCGGGCACAAGGCTTCGGGCTGCACCTGCCCCAAGTGCGGCAAGGGCACGATGCAGTTCTACGGCAAGGTGGTGCGCTGCGACAATCCGGACTGCGCCTTGCCGGTGTTCCGCCAGATAGCCGGCAAGACACTTACCGACGGGGAGATGACCGATTTGCTGGCAAAAGGAAAGACGGAAGTCCTTAGCGGCTTCAAGAGCAGGCAGGGCAAGCCGTTCAGCGCGGCGGTCGCCTTCGACGCGGACTTCAACACGAACTTCATCTTTCCCGAAGCCAAAGGCGCAAGAAAAGGCACGAACATGAAAGGAAAACGAAAATAATGCATTACTTTTGCCACTGAACCATGTCATAATCTGTTTCAATCCGTTGATACTCTTTATTCACATGGATTTAGTGGCGGCACCCGGAGGGATACCGGGTGCCTTTTTATTTCCTTTCCAAAATCATTCATCCACTAAATCCATCAGAAAATGAAACAGAACAAGAGAACCGCTCCGGCGGAACTGTCCTACTACGGACTGTACCTGCTGGACTACCTGAGAAAATACCATCCCGGCAAAGTAATTGATACCGAGTTTATAACCGGAAGGGAGGAAGCCGCCGCCGAAACCTTCGAGAAGGCAAGGCTGGAGGGAAGCTCCATGGAAGCCGCACAGGAGGAAGCCATGCGCGTCCTGCTCGAAGGACTCCACTTCTCCTCCTACGCCCTGCTGTACGAGGTGGTGGAGAACGAGTTCGCCGACGAGGTGGCGGCATCCGACCGCGAGGCGTTCTGCCGGAAACTCTTCCCCTATCTGAAAAACCTGCTCGGCGGTTACGACACGCCGGACGACACCTTCGCCCTGTCGCCCGACCACGACCTGCTCTACACGGAGCTGACCGGAACCGTCATGCTTTATCTGGAGTCCTATGGCATTCAATAGGAAACAGAAGCTGAGGGACAACATCGAGGCGATACGGACGGCATTCACGCTCGACCGGGAAGGGCGCACGCCCACCGAAAGGGAGCGCGTGCTGCTGGGGCGGTACTGCGGCTTCGGGGGACTGAAGTGCATACTGAACCCGGCACGGGAGCTGACGGATGCCGTACACTGGGCGAAATCCGACCTCGAACTGTTCGCCCCTACGGTGGAGCTGCACCGTATCATCCGGGAAAACAGCCGGGACGACATGGAGTACAAGCGTTATACGGATTCGCTGAAAGCCTCGGTGCTGACGGCGTTCTACACCCCGCAAACCATAACGGACACCATCGCGGAGGTACTGCACGACCGCAAGGTGCGCCCAAGGCTGGTACTGGAGCCGTCGGCGGGCATGGGCGCGTTCATCAGCCCGGTGCTGTCGAACAACCTGCAGGCGGAGGTGACGGCATTCGAGAAAGACCTGCTGACGGGCAAGATGCTCGGACACCTGTACCCGCAGCAGAAGATACGCACGGAGGGCTTCGAGAAGATAGAGAAGCCTTTCCTGAACCGTTTTGACCTTGCCATCTCCAACATACCTTTCGGGGACATCGCCGTATTCGATGCGGAATACGAGAAAAAGTCGGTCATGTACCGGATAGCGGCGAAGAAAGTGCATACGTATTTCTTCCTGAAAGGGCTGGACGCGGTACGCGACGGCGGTATCGTGGCATTCATCACCTCGCAGAGCGTACTGAATACGGAAGGCAACGGAGGCACGCGCTACCTGATGATGAAGCAGGCGGACCTGTTGTCCGCCATCCGTCTGCCGAACAACCTGTTCTCGGAAAACGCCAACACGGAGGTGGGGTGCGACCTGATAATCCTGCAAAAGAATGAAAGGAAAGAGGAACTTTCGGAAGAGGACAGACTGTTTACCCGGACGGTCAGAAGCAACCATACCGGAGTCGTTACCAATGAATATTTCCTTGACTACCCGGAACGCATCATCCATACCGAGGCGAAAAGGGATACCGACCCCTACGGCAAGCCCGCCATGATATACACGCACAGCGGCGGTATGGAAGGTATCGCGATGGATTTGTATAAAATGCTGTCGGAAGACCTGTCGGTACGGCTGGACTTGGAACGCTACAACGGCATCAAGGGCGAAAGGCAGGAAGCACGGCAAGAGATGCGGCAGGACATGGCCGTACAGACCGAGGGTATTGAGACGAAAAGAGAAAACTCCGCTTCGGTTGCGGAAGAACGGACGGAGGTGAAAAAAGAAAGCGGATTGCCGGATGCAGGTGCAGCGGACCGGACAAAAAGGGAAGCAAACAGTGTGCAGCCGAAAGTGCAAGCCATGACCGGCATGTCGCAAGAAGCGCAAAGCAGACAGCCGGAAGCCCCAGTTATGGATTTGTACGACCTGTTCGGCTACACGCAGGAGGAAAGGCGGCTGGCGGAACGCGGACTGAGACCGGAGCGGAAGAAGGGCAGCAAGTCAAAGCCGAAGAAACCGGTACAGGCATCGCTGTTCGTGCTGCCGGAGGACGGTACGGGAATGGAAGCGGACAAAGGAAAGACGGAGGCAGGTGCCGCCATTACCCCGGAAGAGGCAAAGGAAATGGAGGAAATCATCCGTGGCACAGCAGAGGTGGAAGTTACTCCGGTGGAAATGACCGCACCGAAAACAGAGGACACGGCACCGCTACAAGAGGACGGCGACCCGGAGGACGCCGTTTACCGCAGCCTCGACTGGGAAACGAACCCGCCCATCAACGGATTCTATGAAACGATGATGTCGCTTACGCCGGAACGACGGGCGGAACTGCGCCGGCTGGGAAAGACGAAGATGGAAGCCAATGCCGCCAGACAAGCGGCCGGAACAACGGAGGCGAAAAGAGAAAAAGCCCATGCGGATAAACTGGCAGAACCGCAAGGTACTGCTGCCACGGTGGTCTATCCGATAGAAAACGGATTTGAGGCGGAACGTGACAGGCGGATAGCAGAGGTTGAGAAAGCCCTCCGTGCGGAGGAAGCCGCCCTGACACCGGAAGAGAGGCAGCGCAAGCGGGAGGAGGAAATGATGCCCCGTCCGTACAGCCGACCGCTGGAGCCGCACCTGAAGGACGGCTCGCTGGCATGGGTACACACGCAGGGCGTGCGCTATCAGGTGGGCGTGCTGAAGGACGTGACCCGCTACGGGGCAACCTTCCATCCGCTGGACATGGAGGGTATGCAGAAGGAGAAAGCGCAGCTGTACATCTCGATGCGCGACACCTACGAGCGGCTCTACGCACAGGAGGCGGAACGGCAGGAGGCAAACGACATGCTCCGCCGCCACCTGAACACCTACTATGACGAGTTCACGATGCGCTACGGCTGCCTGAACGCCAGACAGAACGTAAAGCTGCTGATGATGGACGCCTCCGGGCGCAACATGCTGGCACTGGAACGCAGCGAGGGCGGCACGATGGTGAAGGCGGACATATTCGACCATCCCGTTTCCTTTTCGCAGGAAACGACCGTCATGGCGGAATCACCGGAAGAAGCCCTGTCCGCCTCGCTCAACCGCTACGGCGGGGTGAACCTGCCGTATATGGAAGCCCTGTGCGACATGGCACGGACGGACATGCTGGAAGCGTTGAAAGGCAGGGTGTACTACAATCCGCTGGCAGAGGGTTACGAGATAGCCGACCGCTTCATTGCCGGTAACGTGGTAGTGAAAGCGAGGGAGATGGAGGAATGGGTAAAGGGACACGAGGGGGACGAAATGATGCCGCAGGCACGGGAGGCTCTGGAGGCTTTACGCGAGAACATCCCCGAACAAATCCCGTTTGAAGACCTTGACTTCAACTTCGGGGAGCGGTGGATACCCACGGGGGTGTATGCCGCCTACATGAGCCGCCTGTTCGACACGGACGTGCGGATAAGCTACTCGGAGAGCCTCGACGAGTATTCGGTGGCGTGCAGCCACAGGACGATGAAAATCACCGACGAGTTTCTGGTCAAGGGATATTACCGCAACTATGACGGGATGCACCTGCTGAAACACGCCCTGCACAACACCTGCCCGGACATGATGAAGAAAGTCGGCGAGGACGAGAACGGTAACGACATAAAGGCACGCGACAGCGAGGGCATACAGCTCGCCAACGCCAAGATTGACGAAATCCGAAACGGATTCACGGAATGGCTGGAGGAACAGTCGCCGGAGTTCAAGAAACGGTTGACGGACATGTACAACAACAAGTTCAACTGCTTCGTGCGTCCGAAATATGACGGCTCGCACCAGACCTTTCCCGGACTCGACCTGAAAGGGCTGGGAATCACCGACCTGTACCCCAGCCAGAAGGACTGCATCTGGATGCTGAAACAGAACGGCGGCGGGATAGCCGACCATGAGGTAGGCACCGGCAAGACGCTGATAATGTGCGTGTCAGCACACGAGATGAAGCGTCTGGGGCTGGTACACAAGCCGATGATAATCGGGCTGAAAGCCAATGTGCGCGAGATAGCGGAGACCTACCGCAAGGCATACCCCAACGCCCGCGTACTGTACGCTTCGGAGAAGGACTTCGAGGCGGCAAACCGCGTGCGCTTCTTCAACGACATACGGAACAACGACTGGGACTGCGTCATCATGAGCCACGACCAGTTCGGGAAGATTCCGCAGTCGCCGGAACTGCAACAGCGGATATTGCAGGCGGAGCTGGACACGGTGGAGGAAAATCTGGAGGTGCTCCGCTCGCAGGGCAAGGATGTGTCACGCGCCATGCTGAGGGGATTGGAGAAGCGCAAGTTCAACCTGACGGCCAAGCTGGAGAAGGTGGAGCACGCGATAAAGTCAAGGACGGACGACGTGGCGGACTTCAGGCAGATGGGTATCGACCACCTCTTCGTGGACGAGTCGCACCAGTTCAAGAACCTGACATTCAACACCCGGCACGACCGCGTGGCGGGGCTGGGCAACTCGGAGGGCAGCCAGAAGGCACTGAACCTACTGTTCGCCATCCGCACCATTCAGGAGCGGACGGGAAAGGACTTGGGGGCGACGTTCCTGTCGGGCACGACCATCAGCAACTCGCTGACGGAGCTGTACCTGCTGTTCAAGTACCTCCGCCCGAAGGAGCTGGAAAGGCAGGACATCCGATGCTTCGACGCATGGGCGGCGATATTCGCCAAGAAGACGACGGACTTCGAGTTCAACGTGACGAACAACATCGTGCAGAAGGAACGTTTCCGCTACTTCATCAAAGTGCCGGAGCTGGCGGCGTTCTACAACGAGATAACCGACTATCGCACGGCGGAGGACGTGGGCGTGGACAGACCGGACAAGAATGAGGTGCTGCACAACATACCGCCCACCCCCGACCAGGAGTATTTCATCAAACAGCTGATGAAATTCGCCCAGACGGGCGATGCCACGCTGCTGGGACGCGGAAAGCTGTCGGAAACGGAAGAAAAGGCGAAGATGCTCATCGCCACGGACTACGCGCGGAAGATGGCGCTGGACATGCGCATGATAGACCCGGAATATGAAGACCACCCGGACAACAAGGCAAGCCACTGTGCGAGGACGATTGCGGAATATTACCGGAAGTATGACGCGCAGCTCGGCACGCAGTTCGTATTCTCCGACTTGGGTACCTACCAGCCGGGCGGGTGGAGCGTATATACCGAAATCAAGCGCAAACTGGTGGAGGACTACGGCATACCCGCCCATGAAATCCGCTTCATTCAGGAGTGCAAGAGCGAGAAGTCAAGGAAAGCGGTGATAGAAGCGATGAACGAGGGATATGTGCGCGTGCTGTTCGGCTCGACCTCGATGCTCGGCACGGGCGTGAACGCCCAGCGCAGGGCGGTGGCAATCCACCACCTTGATACGCCGTGGCGACCGTCCGACCTCGCCCAGCGCGACGGTCGGGCGGTGAGAAAGGGCAACGAGATAGCGAAGCTGTACGCTGACAACAAGGTGGACGTAATCATCTACGCGGTGGAGAAGTCGCTGGACTCGTACAAGTTCAACCTGCTGCACTGCAAGCAGACGTTCATCTCGCAGCTCAAAAGCGGTGCGATGGGTGCAAGAACCATAGACGAGGGGGCGATGGACGAGAAGTCGGGCATGAATTTTTCGGAATACATGGCGATACTCTCAGGGAACACCGACCTGCTTGACAAGGCGAAGCTGGAGAAGAAGATTGCCTCGCTGGAGGGAGAGCGCAAATCCTTCAACAAGGGCAAGCGCGAGTCGGAGCTGAAGCTGGAGGAAAAGACGCTGGCGCTTCGGAACAACCAAGCCGCCATAGCTGCCATGACGGAGGACTGGGAGAAGTTCACGGCTGCCGCACAGACAGACAAGGAAGGTAACCGGCTGAACCTGCTGAAGATTGACGGTCTGGATTCGGCAGACGAAAAGACAATCGGAAAGCGTTTGCAGGAGATAGCCAAGAACGCCACGACGGGCGGGCAGTTCAAACGTGTGGGCGAACTGTACGGCTTCCCCATCGAGGTGGTCAGCGAGCCGACGCTCAGGGACGGACTGGAATTTACCGACAACCGTTTTGTAGTGAAGGGAAATCTCAGGTACAACTACAACAACGGACATCTGGCGATGGCTGACACGCACGCCGCCGCCACGAACTTCCTGAACGCACTGGAGAAGATACCGGGCATCATCGACCAGCATCAAAAGAGGAACGAGGTGCTGGAGCAGGAAATCCCGCAACTCCAAGCGATAGCCGTCAAGGAATGGAAGAAGGAGGACGAGCTGAAACAGCTTAAATCAGAACTCGCCGCACTGGACCGCAAGATACAGCTGGAGCTGGCTCCGCCGATGCCGGAAAGCACAGAAGAGAACCGTCAGGGCAACGAGAAGAAACAGACAGAACAGCAGCAGGAAACTCCGCACGCGGACTTCGTACGCAGCCATCTGGTTATCGGAAGACCGGGACTGGCGGAACCGAAGGGCATGAAGCTGTAGTCAAAGTGAATTATATTATCATTTTATGTAACACAATAACTACTTCCGAAAACACGGAAGAGTTATATGTAAGGGGGGTAAAACGAAATGTGTAAAGACCTACTAATAGGGAAAATGACCATACAATAAGAATATCAACAAGTTAGACGGGTGAAGAGTAAGAAGAGTGTGCAAAACGAAAAGTGACACAGCCTTTACACAGGGCTTGCATCGGCGGCCTGTTTTGAACGGTTTTTAAACAATTGCTTTACATTGGAGCTTACACCGGTTTAATATTGGGTCTGTACGGGCGCAAACGGGGCGCACAGGGGCGTTTTGTTGGCTCGGATGGGCATTTGATTGCCGGAGTGGTAAAGAGGTTTTAAACGGCCTCTTTTCTTTTGCCTGATTTTGGCTATGGTGGTGAAAAATATTTCTTCAATTATTCCATATAATTATTATTTGGTATATTTGCGAAAAAGAAAATATCAAATGAGTTATGACGAAGGTTATCCATGTACATTTGATCTATGAGAAGAAGAACTATTATTTCGGCAGTCTTTCAGCCGTCTTTGACGTGTTGACGGAGGCAGAGGTCGGGATTACCAAAAGCAGCCTTTTGCATGCGGGATTGACGGATGGTGGCTGCAAGATTACTAAACGAGCGATGATTATCCAGTCGCACCTAATAAGAAGCGGTAAGTAGTTGTTTTATTAGTGTTTAAGTCGTATTCAAACGGTTCTCTTTATGATAGCGGGTTTCCTACCGGTTTGAACGGTCGGAAATACCGCTTTTTTCATGTTGGAGGGATACTTGCGGGGACATTTGCGGGGATATTTCTAACTTTGCAAAAACGAAATGTAATGAATGGGGGGACACGAGGGGGGACAAAATAAGAGTATTTTATTACCGATTTATATAGGTATATAGGCAATAATCACTCGTTTTTATATTGTTGTTTGTGTTTTAGGTGGGGTAAAAGTACTATCTGTTTTTTAATTATAGCACCTATTATTTTACTCATACGGTTATAAATCAATATTTTATAGTAAATACACCTTTTGGACGTTTTACCCTACGCTCACAATAGTCGAACTGCTCACATCCGATACATGTTTTTTGAACTCGTACTCAATGCGCTTAAGCTGTTCTTTTAAACTTCCGATTTCTTCTGCCTGTTCTCGTATTATATTGTCCTTTTCCCGAATCAACATCAATAAGGCCATAGAAGGATCGGACGGGGTTGTATTATCCTGCTTGTTTTCACTGTTTGGGCAAGTATTATTACGTAGCATCTCCCCATTTCCAGTTAGTAGCCATTCAGGGTTAATGTCCCGACAATAGTCGATTATTTTATTCATCATTCCTTCCCCTATGTCTGCTTGCCTTTTCTTTTGAGCACTTAAATATCCATTGGATATTCCAATAGCTTTTTCTATCGCAGTAGGTTTCAAGCCTTTAATATTCAGATATTCATATAATCTATCGACAGCTTTCATTCTTTAACAGAAAATTTTCGGTAAATATTTTGTTTTATCGACAATAGTCGATATATTTGCAACGTATTCAAAATATGAACACGCCCCCAAAGATATGAAAAGGCGGCCATATAAACGAATATTAGAAGTAAAACTTAAAAATGGCAAAGGATATGAATGACGAGATTAAAGAATGGCAAACACAAAGCGTGAAGCACAAAGTCGCTTATGTGTTGATGATGGACGGTATCAGTTTCAGATACACTGAAGAGACCGGGATTGTGTTTTCTGCTCCCGATTTTTATGTAAAGAATCTTATCCGGCGCTTGATGAGCTGTTACGGCGTGAGTTTGAAACCGATTATAAACGAATATAAATAAGAAACGATGAAGGCAAAAGTGATTATCGCTCAAGCGACGGCAGAAACAGTAGGATTTCTTTACGAACTGGTTAAGGGAATGGCTGAGAAAACGGCTATCAAGGCTTATCCGAGCGTGGACTATCAAGCCGTGTTCTTTCCGGTGGATAAACACGACCTGTCTTTTGTGAAGCGGGTATTGGCAGATAGAGACTTTCTTTTTAAGGTGGAAAATGCTGAATAATAACAATAAAATATAGAGGATAGACGGGCAAGGGATGGCACGGACTGCGTGGCTGCGGCCACCTGGGTTCGACTCCCAGCTCCCCACGAATTAACATTAAAAATCAAGTATATGAAAGTAATTCGAAAGTCAGGTAACCGTAATGGTTGGCAAGAAATGGATATCGAGAGCCGTCAGGCCGTGTATTTAGCGGAACGATTGGTGGAGAATAAACGCGGCGTAGAAACCGGAGGTAAACGCTACAACAACTGCACGCTGGAGATACGCTATGGAAACAACATCTATAATACACAGATTGACATAGTGGATAACGACGGCTTGGTAATAGCCTTCTACTCCGATGGCTATTTCTACGACAGTACATGTAAGCAACAAGTGGAATTATTCTAAGGCAAATAGATTGTAGGTTAGGACAGCCCGGAAAGATGGGCGGGTGATTAGTTCAGGCAGGTAGAACAGGCGAAACTTATCCATAGAAGCCATTGTCCCCGGTTCGAATCCGGGATCACCCACAAGTAAGTAACAACAATAACGGATTAAAACAGATATAGAAATGAAGAGACGAATCATAGTTGAGCATGGGGAGGTAAAGCGGATCGCTTTACTGATGAACTGCACCTACGAGATGGTGTCGCATTCGCTGGCTTACCGAAAGGATACCAAGCTGGCGAAGGCGATCCGGAAAATGGCTTTGATGCGTGGGGGTGTCAAAGTGGGTGACGAACCGGTAAATGATACAAGCCATGAGGAAGAATTTGTTAAAACCGTTTGAGAGTGAATTTGTCTGGTGGCACACCCTTACCGGAAAAGAAAAGCTGTATGTCGTTTACTTCCTGCTCAGTTTTACCTTGATGGCGGGATTGACGGACGGCAATTCGATTTGGGTGATGTTTTTGGCAGTATTGAACTTCGGCAATTCCGTGCGGCTGATAAAAAGAGTGCCGATAGACAAACTGGAAGATTTTTAGTAAGTAAAACCGCTGAGTGATGGAATATTTCGAAAACGAACTATGTGTAACCTATGAGGAGCTTACCTCTGGCGATGATCCTGTTATAAAGTACTATACTTTACGGAAGAACATCACCAAAAAAATAATCCGAACCGCCAAACGTGGCGGTGGCGAAGGCTCCTACGCAAGGGTTATCTATTCCTCGCTCCCTGAAAAATACAAGGTCCGTTTCGTAGCGAAATATGGTGATCCGGTAGAAGCATTAAAATTACAACGTATGAGAAACAGGGTGAAAATAGACGAAAAGGCAAGAGAGTTTTACGAGGCGTTCAAATACGACATGAACGGTGTTCAAACAGGGCTTAGCAAAAAGCTGATAGCAGAATATACTTTGAACGCTTCGGTGTTGAATACCTTGGTGTGTGACTTGGAAGACAAGACAACCAACCGGAAGATGTTAGGCAACAGCCTCAATACTTTGTGGGAATGTGTCGCCGCCACCAGCGAGAACTTGCGCGAAATCTATGGGCATACCCTGCCGGAAAACCTTGCGCGACTGAGGGGGAAAATCCGATGTTACAAATTACAGGGATACCCTTCCCTTATCTCCGGCAAGGTAGGCAACGCCAGTACGTTGAAAATAACCGAGGAGGCTGGTCGTTTCCTGATCGCTTTGAAACGCAGCCGGGTTCCGGTTTATACCGACTCACGGATATTCGAGGAATACAACCGGGTGGCACCGGAAAAGGGCTGGAAAGAACTGAAGAGCAAACGCAGCCTGACGATGTGGTTTAACCGCCCGGAGATACAGCCGCTTTGGTGGGACGCCGTACATGGCGAGATGTCGGCGCACCAGCGTTTCGGCCGCAAGCACCGTACGGAACTGCCCTCACGCCGCGACACGCTTTGGTATGGCGACGGTACGAAACTGAACTTGTATTATCAGGACGAGAACGGGGATATGCGCACCACGATGGTGTACGAGGTGGTGGATGCCTACAGCGAGGTTCTACTGGGTTATTACATCAGTGATCACGAGAACTTCGAGGCGCAATATAACGCCTACCGCATGGCCGTGCAGGTTAGCGGGCACAAGCCTTACGAGATCGTGCACGACAACCAGGGCGGACATAAGCGGCTGGAGAAGGAAAAGGGAAAGAAAGAGCCGGGTTTCTTTGATCTGATCTGCCATGTGCACCGCCCGACAGCCCCCTATAGCGGGCAAAGTAAGACGATAGAGAGCATCTTTAACCGTTTCCAACAACAGGAATTGAATAAGGACTGGCGGTTTACCGGTATGAACATTACCGCCAAAAAGGAGAGCAGCCGTCCGAATTTGGAGTTTGTCGAGGCGAACAAGGACAAACTTTTCACTTTGGAGGAACTGAAAGCCCACTACGCTGAAGCACGCAAGGCCTGGAACGAGGCCAAACATCCGGCGACCGGGATTCCCCGCATTGAGATGTACGAAAAAAGTGTAAACGAGGAGACGGACGTGGTGACGGTCTATGACATGGTGGATATCTTTTGGATATGGACGAAAAAGCCTGCCACCTTCACTGATTCGGGCATAGAGATCACCATCGGCGACAAGAAACTGCCTTACGAGGTGTACGAGCGTCCCGGCGTGCCCGATCATAAATGGCGCATGAAAAATACCTATCGCCGGTTCTATGTCAAGTATGATCCGAACGACCTTCGCGGTATTCGCCTGTATTGGGAGGACAATGCCGGTGGCCGGCGGTTCGAACGGGTGGCCGAGCCTTATATGGTCATCCATCGTGCCTTGCAGGACCAGACGGAGGGCGAGGCCGCCTTTATACGTCGGGAACAGGAAGCGAACATTCAGGATCGTATCGACCGTCAGGTGATTGCCAAAGAAATAGAATATGCCTACAATGTAGCTCCGGAACAGCACGGTCTGAGTACACCGAAACTGAAAGGTGTAACCGCCGAGGTGCAACGTGAAATCGACCGCCGTACAGGGAAGTATAGCCGGAATCCGGAAGAATATCGTATCGGTCGTGCGACTAAGAAAGCCAGCCTCCTTACCTGGGATCAACTGAAGGAGAATAAGGTTGTTGACATGCGCAAGGTGGCAGGCAAACTGTAAAGCAAGAAATTATAATCTATAAAATATAAACGATATGAACGAACTAAGTACCAAAGAAAAGGACGTGATCCGTGAGGCACTCCGGACATACGTCGCCAAATATCCGAGCCAGAACAAGGCAGCGGGCAGCTTGAAGAACACCAGTGTCGGCACGATCAGCAGTATCATGAACGGCAAGTATGAGAATATCTCGGACGAGATGTTCCGTAATATCGCCTCACAGGTAGGCTGTCGGTCGAAAGATACCGGCTGGCAGATCGTGGAGACGTCCGCCTATCAGGAAATCCGTTATGCGCTGGATGATGCCCAGCGCTGGCGTAACGTGACGTGGGTGGTCGGCGAGGCCGGATGCGGAAAGACGACGACGGCACGCCTTTACACGGAAGAGCACAAGGAGGTTTTCTATATCCTTTGCTCCGAGGACATGAAGAAGGGCGATTTCGTGCGTGAGATCGCCCAAAAGGTCGGGATCAAGACGGACGGGCACAATATCCGTGAAATCTGGGGCCTGATCCTGGACGACGTGATACAGATGGATGCGCCGCTTTTGATCTTCGACGAGGCGGACAAGCTGACCGAGCCGGTGTTCCATTACTTCATTAGCATGTACAACAAGCTGGAGGACAAAAGCGGAATCGTTTTCCTTTCCACCGACTACATCAAGAAGCGCATCAGCCTCGGTTTGCGCCATCAGAAACCCGGATATAAGGAGTTTTTCAGCCGCATGGGGCGTAAATACTTCGAACTGGAGGAAACGACTGCCGGCGATGTTTACTCCATCTGCGTGGCCAACGGAGTACAGGATAAGAAGAAGATCGAGGAGGTGATCCGGGATGCCGAGCCGTGCGATTTCGACCTTCGCCGCGTGAAGAAAGCAATCCATCGGGCCAAACGGATGGGTGAGTAAAACAGCGTTTTAATAACATTCAAACACCGTTCAAAAGATATGAAACGAGCATTGAGCGTCCGGGATATACTGGACAAAAAATATAATACTTTCCCCTTCGAGGGAAAATGGAAGGAGGCGTTCGGAACACCGGAGCGTGTCGGCGTGTGGTTTATCTGGGGAAACAGCGGTAACGGTAAGACGTCGTTCGTCATGCAACTTTGCAAGGAGCTTTGCAAGTATGACCGGGTAGTTTACAATAGTCTGGAAGAGGGCGCGTGCCTGACGGTACAGAACAACCTGAAGATGCACGGCATGTCGGAAGTAAGCCGTCGGCTGGCATTCATACAGGAGGACATGGAAGCGTTAAAAGCCCGCTTACGTCGCCACAAGAGTTACAACATCGTGGTGGTTGACAGCTTCCAGTACACCCGCATGAGTTACCGTGACTACATCGCGCTGAAAGAAGCCTTCCCCGGCAAGCTGTTCATCTTCATCAGCCATGCCAAAGGCAAGAACCCGAAAGGCGATGCGGCCGAAAGCGTGATGTATGATGCCACGCTGAAAATATGGGTCGAGGGAGGAAAGGCTTTCAGCAAGGGACGGTTTATCGGTAAGACCGGCGAATATGTCGCCTACCCGAGGCTGGCCGAGGAGTATTGGAGTGACAATGGGACAAAAGCGGTGAGCCATGAATAAGAAAAAGATTTACCAGTTAGGCATGGAGCCGCAATACGCCGCCCATGTGATCCTGCTCTGGAACGAAGGCGAATACCCCTGCGATATCCGGGTACGGCGTGCCAAGACCGCCGGTCTGATAGTTGTCGAGGTCGAGGAACTGGAACTGGCTAATAAAATCGTGAACGTCACCCGTTGCAAGGTGGCGATAAAAGAAGTCGAACAATCTAAATAACCGGATCATGAATGAAGTGATAGAAGCAATCGTAAATGACGCGGTGGAAAGGGCAATGGCATTTTCACCTTGTGACCAATCATTCATTTACAGCGAAGTCTCAGATCGCCTGTCGGATTTATCGCATACGGCACTGATAACCGAGTACGGATTTAAAGAGGAGGACTTCGAATGAGTAGGAATTATGCACGTTTTTATACCCTCCTTAACCGTTTGCCTACAGAGGATAAGGACGAATTGAAAGCCTCGCTGGTCAGCCAATACACCGGCGGTCGCACCGAATCGCTCCGGGAAATGACCTATAACGAGTACGATGCCATGTGCGAGGACATGCAGCGTATGGATGAGAATTACAAGGCGCGGGAAATCTACCGTGAGCAGCTGCGGCAGAAACGCTCCACGGTGCTGAAGTTGATGCAAAAGCAGGGTATTGACACGACCGACTGGAACCGGGTGGATGCCTACTGCCAGAATCCCCGGATCGCGGGCAAGAAGTTTGCCCGGCTGACGACCGAGGAACTGGATACGGTGGCCATCAAGCTCCGGATCATCCAAAGGAAAGACAGGAAAAAGAACACGGATTATTCACAACTAAATTAATTAAAGCTATGACAGAAGAAAGAAAAGCCGTTGAAATGACGGACGAAGAACTGAAACAGTTTGAAGCATTCAAGGCAGAACAGGCCGCCAAGCGAGCCAAGGAACAGGCCAAACGTGACCGTGAGGCCTACAAGGAACTGGTGGACGAAACGATCGAGGAGGCGATCCCGGACTTGCAAGCGGTCAGCGACTGCATCAAGACCGTGAAGAACGGCGTACTGAATAACTTCCGCCGCGTGATCGACATGAAGTCGGAAGTCTTGAAACTGAAAAAGGACGGCCAGCGTACAGACACCTTCACCAATACGGCGGGGGACAAGCGTATCACCGTAGGGTATTATGAGACCGACGGCTACCGTGACACGGTGGAGGACGGTATCGCCATCGTAAAGGAGTATATCGAGGGGCTTGCCAATAACGAGGAAACGAAGGCGCTCGTTAAGATGGTACTCCGTCTGTTGGCCCGTAACGCGCAAGGAACGCTGAAGGCAAGTCGTATCGTCCAGCTTCGCAAGATAGCCGAGGAATCGGGAAACGAGCGTTTCATGGAAGGCGTGCAGATCATCGAGGAAGCCTACCAGCCGGCCATCAGCAAACAGTTCATCCGGGCCGAGGTCAAGAACGATAACGGGGCATGGATAGCGATACCATTAGGAATGACAGAGGCATGAGCAAGCAACAACACGCGCTATTGATCCAGCCGCCGCTCTTCCCGAAAGAGTGTCCTGTCGAACGGGTCGAGTTCGGCGGCTTCCCCTGCAGTTATTGCCACGGCAACGGCTGGTTCTGGGGAGTGGATGATTACGGGGAGCGCGTCAAACAGGATTGCCCCGTGTGTAAAGGGAACAAACGTCTGAAGGCGGTCGTGACAGTTGAATGGAAAGAAGAACAATGAAAACTCAAAAACGTATGAACAGCATTTTAGAAAGATTCAAAAGGAGACAGGTAAAACAGCCGGAAGCATCGCAACCGGCCATTGTGGAAAAGTTTAGTCCCAAACGTGAGCGAACAATCCCGCCGCATATCGTGGCGTGCAAAGTCTGTGAGGGAAAAGGCGTGAAAGACGGTGAAGCTTGCCCCCAGTGCAAAGGTTCGGGGCGCGTCATCGTGTCGTGCGAGGTAACAACGTATGTGTCGGCTTACGTGCCGGAAGACGCCACATAAGAGTGGAAAGTTGCGGAGGCATACGGGAAAATAAAAATCGCCTTCTTTCCCATGTTATCACAAATACGGGAGAGAAGGCGGTTTTATAAAAATAATTGAACCTTATGGTGTATAGGTCAACCGTATTATATAATGGGAGTATTTAATTTGAATGAAGGTGGTCACCGATGGGAAAAAACAAATTTGGTGACACAAGGAAAAAGAAAAGCATACGACACATATAAATGTGCTCAATGCGGTTTGACCGGCAAATCCTATCATTTAGGGACTATTACCATAGCCGAAAAGGATATTTCGAAAGTGTATAAATGTAAAGGGCTGAAAAAAACTCGTAGTATAATGATAACTCATTGTAAAGCGTTCGGAGTGGAGTTTTCCGATTTAACGCCAAACAGCATCCATCGGATAATTCAACCTCCGGAAGGCGAAAATAACCAAAGGGGCGAATGGGTGATGGGAAAAACAAAGCCGGTATTAGTCTTGTCGGGAGAATTTAAATATTGCGAAGAATAAATATGGAACAGTTTATAAAACAGATGGGACTTGTGCCAAGCATAGCACAGTGTATCAAAGATGCCGAAGGAACGGCGGAAATTATCAAGGAACAAATCCCACGATTGAGAAGCAGAGCCAAAAAACGGCAAAGTGAGAGAAGTCTTGAGTTTTTCGAGGCGGTGGTTTACCACTTGAAACGGTTGCAACGGTTGGAATCGACGAAATAACCGGATAATAATTAGCAAGCGGCGGAACAAAAAGCTGTCCCGCCGCTTGTTTTTTAGGGAGATTGGTTTAAACAAACTTAAAAACCGTCTGTTCCAAACAAACTTAAAAGCCGATGCCGCCGTAAAATACGGCATAAAACTGTACTTTTGTATTAAATACATTGATTCTATGGCCAAAGGAAGAGATAAACAGCTGATCAGAAAACGGGATGAAGCCCTGTGCCGCCGCTACTATTATTGGACGGAGGCGCAGAGCGTCCGCTTCGACCGTGCCCTGAAGATCCTTTCCGAGGAGTTCTTTTTGTCGGAGGAGCGCATCATGGCCATTATCCGTGAACGCAGCAAGGTCGATCCGGATATCCACCCGGTCCCCAAAGTCCGTGCGCCCCGTTTGACCTTCAAACAGCTTTCCCTGTTCACGGACGATGCCGGCTATCCAATAGCGCAGATTCATCGCGATAGCTGAACGAGAACACAAATTCATACACCTTGATGTTTCCGGGCAGGGTATAGTCCCGGCTTTTGACTCTGACCAGTTCGTCCATGTTCCGGCAGAACTGGAAGTTTTGCAGTGTCCGGTATAGTTTCCCGGCCATTTCCATACGTTCCTTGATACGCCCGGTCGTTCCGCTTCCGATGTGGGTATCGTGGTAACAGTCGATGCCCAGCCGGACGGTCAATGTTATTTCCCCCGCCTGCGTTCCCAGCCCGATGTCTTTCCAGTCCGCTTCGGTGTTTCCCACCAGTACGCATGGAAACGTCACCGGATAAAAATCCTCGTTTTCCGAATCCATTCCTTCCAGTTGGCCGTAGTCCTCGTCGATGTAGGCTATTTCCGGCATTTCATTTTTTATCCTTTCCAGGATTGCGATGTACAGTTCTTCCATGTTGTTTATTTTAAAATGTTCCTTATTTCCGTTTCGACGGTTTGTCTGATTTGTTTGTTCAATTCCGCGCTTTCACCGATAAACTGGCGTTGGGGGATTTTCACCTTCAGCTTTTTCTTCCGGGTAAGGGCGAGCCCTTTCCACATACCGGCTTCCGGCGGCAGTTCCCGTTGCCTTGTTTTTCCCTTTCTTTTCCCCTTGGCGGCCTTTTTTCGTATGCCTGCCGCCTTGTAATACATCGCCCATGCAAACTTCCGCATCCGGGGTGTCACGGTCGGATGTGTCTCGCCTCCCCAGTTATGCAGCGGGGCGTATTCCACGTCGTTGGCCACCTTGACGCGGTAGTCCGACGGAGTGTACTTGACGGATTTGAAAAGGTGGTTACGCCGTGAGAGCAGCGGGCCGTAACCTGCCGCCGCAGACTTGGAGCCGGACTGCTGGCGTTTTGTCACCGGCCAGCGCTGCAGGCCGCCATTAACAAAGCCTCCCTTGCGGAAGTTATCCTGGTAATGGTCTTTGGCCATGCGTCCCACCTTGACGGGCAGCTTGCGTCGCATGAGCGTGTCCAGTTCTTTCTGCTTGGCCTTGAGCAAGGCTGAAAAATCTTTTATATCCATATTATTGTTGTCCTTTCAAATAAAAACCGTACTTTTGTGAAAACTATCTTTTTATGAACATACCTGAAGCAGTAATTAGCGAAGCGCAGCACCTTATCAATGAGTATGGTCGCCACTTCAAATATCTCGGCAATCATGAGGGACAGGAAGCATGGCTGTTTGTCCTCCCGGATGATATAGATGCCGGTTATCCCTGCCTTTACCTGTATAAGGATAATCAGGCGGTGGAAGTCTGCGGCCCGGAGGTGTTCGACTTTATCGGTTTATATACTGCCAACGTCGAAGATGTCGCTGAAATTGACATTGAATAGTTTGTTGTCTATCCTGAGTATTCCTCTTGTTCTTATGGGTTGGGTCGCTCCCGAACCGCATAATTCATCAATACTTCTTCTTGCTCCGAGTTTCTCGTCATAAACCTGCGGTTCTATGTATTTCAATCCTCCATCTGCAAAACGTTGCAAAATGGTTGCGTGCCCGCCGCCACCTCTCCAGCCGATGGTAAGAATATAAACCCCTTCTTCCTTACATGCCTCCTCGAAATATTCCCTGTAGCGTTTTTCCGTCATGCTCTTGTAGCCTTTTGAAAGCATCCAGTCATGGGTGAGTACCGGTTTCGCGGCTGTTCCGTCAGCGTTTAACCATGCCTCAAAAGAATGCTGTCGGCTCAAATATTCGGACAAGGAGCCGGGCGTTTTTCCTTTGGCCGTCACATCGAATCCCCGCAGACGTAACATATATGCCGGTGAGCAGGTCTGGCAGTTATTAGCATATACTTCATGGCTTTTTTTGTAAGCGGGATTAAGGCTTAGCCTGTTGCCTTTTTTATCCATATATGTTCCTGCCGGATTGGGTATGAATTTTTTAACATACTTTGGGTTCGCATTCTGCTTGTCCGCCTCTTCCACGCTCATGGGCTTGCCTTTGGTGATCCCGAGAACTTTTTCCAGTTCAAGGTTATGCATGGCGATGGCCTTCTTTTCTTCATACGTCAGGTTACCCGGCATTTCCGCCATCATTTCGTTTATCCGTCTTGTCAAGGTGTCCACCGCTTCCTTGGCTCCCGTATGGGCCTCGGCCATATACGGATGTTTGTCCGAGAACAGTCTGGCGTCCTTACCCGGATTGTTCTCCAGCCCGTCCTGCGGCTTGTCGGCGGGATCGGAATCGGGTAGGGGAGTAGGCTCCTCGTCCGTGGATGAGAGGGAACACTTGCAGTTCCAGCGGTCGCCCGGCCGGTGGTTATTCCAGAAAGGATCATCAATGGGCCGTATCGTTCCCCAGAACCGGCGGTGGTCGGCTCCCGGATGCAGTGAGGTGGACGGTATCCATTTCAGGTTGGGCAGCACGTCCTTCTCGCGTTCAAACTGTCGCCAGTCGGCGGCCTGGTGTGCCCGGATTATCGCCGTATCGTATTCGGTCTCCAGCCACTGGTAGATTTGATGGTCCGCAATGGGCATGACCTCTTTCGCCCACCGTTCGAACGGTTTTAAAACGCCGTTCGAATCGAGCAGCAGCGCGGCCATGTCGTTCTGCATCCGGTGTACCTTGAAGGCGGAGAACACGGCGTTGTTTCGTTTCAGTTCCTCGTAGAAGTCATGGTCCGGATCATCCGCCGGACGCTTTCCGAACCCTTTGTCGGTGGCGATGTCGAGCGTATCCCAGACGGCACGGAACATCTGAAGCTCGATGTCCGTCATGGGGTGGAAGTCCTTTTCGTAGATGCGGCGCACGAACGCCTCCAGTACGTCCCGGTCAAAGGTGAAACCGGAGGATACCTCGCCTGCGGCATCCCGGTAAAGGGTGTCGACTACCACTCTAAAGCCGCCCCGTCTTTGTGCGGGGCGTGGTCGAAAAAACTCTTCAGCCACGCCATGAAGTTCCTTTTCTGTCTCCCCGTGGGGGCTTCATCCTCTTTGTCCGGCTTTTCTTCGGGCTTTTCTTTTTTGCCTTCCGGCGGAACGGGTGAGACCGGTGTTTGTGCCTTTTGGGCGGCTTCCGCTTTCAGCTGCTTGTAGTTCTTCGGTTTCTCTATGCCGAACTTTTCATAGAGGAAATCGTCATCGATGGGCAGGTTGAAGTCCCTTTTCAGGGTGGAGAGGACAGTCATTTCGGTTTTCGTGTCCGTTTCCTTCTGCTCGGGGAAACAGAACTTTCCGCCGGAGGTATCGATGCCCATTACCTGGAAGATGTCGGTCATGTCGTAGTTAAGCACGTTCAGCAGGAAACGGCAATCCGACTTCAGCTTTTTGTCCTCCACCTTCTTGTGTACCGTGCCCAGGGCCTGTGTCCCGGTCTTGGAGGCTTCCGTGGTCAGCGTGTTGCCCAGTACCAGTTTCGATATCTCGCTGTTGCAACGCTCGCAGAGTTTGTCGTATAGGTCCGCCGATCCGCTCTTGTTACCCGCTTCCCTGAGGTTCAGTTCCGTGTCCTTGCCATGGATGAACACGCCCAATGATCCGATACCCGTCGCGTCCTCGATGGCGCGCTGGCGTGCCTCGTCATCGTCTGTCTCGTAGGTGTACTCCTGTATGGGCATTCCGAAGACTTCGGCGAACTGCACCCAGTCGGCCATGTCGTTACGCTTGTAGATAACCCACGGCGCGGCCTTTGCCAATAGCCCCATATCGTCCTTGTCCCCGACAAAGAGCAGGTCGGGGTATTCATCCCACGGGGTTCCCGTGATGTCCGTCTGGTGGCGTAATATGAGGCGGCGAACGGGGTCGGCGTGCTTTCGGGGGATCAGGTCGTAGTTGATCCACGGCCCCTCGCGGTAGAACTGCATGAGCGAGAATCCCCACCAGCGGGCGGCAAGGATATCCTCGATGCAGCGCCGGAACCACGGCGACTGCAACTGCTCGTTTATGCGCTCGTCCGGTTTCCCGTCGCGCTGGAACTCTATGTCCAGTGCCAGCACGGCCTCGACCCTTTTGTCGATGACGCTGGACAGGTGCGTGTCCATCAGTATGTCGCTGTACAGGTCATACAATTTGAACCGGCGTGAGTAGTCCACGTTTTCGAAGGCGTGGATGGCCGCCGTCATGTCGGCGATGTCGATGCCGAAACGTCTGGGCTGCGTGAGTACGATGGTTTGCGTGCCCGTGATGCCCGGCCGGCGCAAGTTCCCGCCTACGGTGATGCGCCCTGTATTTTTCTTTCTTCTTCCCATGTCTTAAAAATGGTTTGAACGTTTACGGTTGCTTTTTATGATAAAGCCGGAGCGTGTCCGGCGTTCTTCCTGCGGTAGCAGCGGCGCGCCGTCGATGCTGATGTTCCCGTCCGCCACCGCCTCCAGCCATTCCTTTGCCCGGTCGTAGCGGTCTTTTCGGACGGAGGACATGTTGCGCGGGTTGTGGATGCAGAAGATGTGGTACACCGTGATGTCCACGGCCATCATCAGCACCAGCTGGTTGCGTTCCTGACCGGTCGCGGCGAACAGGCGGTCGCAATCATACCGCCGTGAGAGGTATCCCCTCATTTCGGCCAGCGTACGGTCCTCGCATATCTCCACGATGGACTCGTCCTCGCGTGTCAGCGCGTCCAGTATCTCGCGGTGGATACTGGCGTCATAATCTGTCAGTTCGATAAATTGGCTCATTGTCTGTACTTGTTGTTTTTGCGCAACACGCTTCGGGCGATCTTCTTTGCCGGTTCCATGTCGCGCTGTTTACGGTCTATGATACGGTTCCCGCCTTCCACGCAGTCCGGCCCGTCGGCGGGATATGTAAGCTGTAGGTTGAAGAGCCGGAACTGGTCTGCCAGCCGCTTCATGTGCGGATTGTCCCGTTCCGCCTCGTTAAAAATGAGGTTCCCTTCCCGGTTGAGCGGTTCGAGGTTGGCCTCGATGCGGGTGGCCTTGTCCGTTTTCTTGTCCTCGTCGCCTCTGATGTAGAGTTCCACGCCCTGCTCGCGGCGCGCCTTCCTGACCAACGGTTGGAACACTTGCTGGAAGAAGGGGTCTTGCAGTTTGTTGTTCTCCATGTAACAGTACACGGGGCATCGTCCGCCTACGAAGTCCAGCAGCTGCACGTACCACTGAATGAACTCTGCGTTCAATCCCCGGTCGAGGAATGTTTTGATAATGTATAAACGTCCGTTTATTTTACCCAGGAGGCAGATTGTCTTGGTAGAACTCTTTTTGCTTTTATTCTCGCCCGGTGCGGGGTCGCCGTAAATGACCAGGAACTTGAACTTCGTAAGGGCAGGTACTTTCCCGTAAGCTATTTCCTGGAACACCTCCCCGTCGGCTACCGGGTTGTTGAAAAACTCCTTCTGGGCGGCGGACGCGCTGACCAGGGATAGGAACAGGTCGATGTCCTCTTCCGAGTTCTTTTCGGGCCATGAGGATACGCCGTTTTTCCCCCGTATGTTGATGATATCCACATGCCCGATGCCCTTCGCCTTCAGTTCCTCCGCCTTTTCAATGGCGCGTGTGATGCAGCAGTCCGCCGCGATGATGTTCCCGTTGAACAGCACCCGGTAATGTCCGGATACGGACATGGTCGGTATCAGTGCCTCTTCCAGCCACTTCCATTTGGCCTTGATGCGTTCCGGGTTGCGGCATTCCTCGTCGGTGTCTATATCGTCAATCAGGATGCAGTCCGGGCGGAAGTTCTTGTTACGTGTACCACGGGGCGACTGCCCGGCTCCGATGGCGCGGAAGGAACATCCCGACTGGCAGGTAAATTCCCCTGTTTCCCACGCGCCCGGCTTTTTCTGCGTCCCGTAGTCCTGTATGATACGCTGGTTCTCCTCGAGATTGGCCATGAAGGGCAGGAGCAGACGCTGGGCGTTGTCCTGCGAGTTGGAGATGAGCAGCACGTTGCGCACCCGGCGGGTCAGCGCCAGCTTGATGATCTCCATCATGGCGCGTGCGGACTTGGCCAGCTCTCGTGACCAGGCCCTGACCTCGTACCATCTTTCATGCGCCATCATACGCCGTGTCGCCCTCTTGTGGAAGTCGGCGGGATTGCAGGTGTAATACTGCGCGAAGTAGTAGCGGAACCATGCCTCGTCGTCCGCCTCCAGCCGTTTTTTTCTGGCCTCGATCTCGGCGGTGGAATCCGCCGGGTTGATGTCCGAGCTTTCCCGGATGGAAGCGACCAGTTCGTTCCACCCTTCCAATGCCATCCGGTCCTGTGGTGTAAGCCTTTTCTTTGCCATGTCCTATGCGAGTTTTGATTTGACAAAAGCGTCCAGCAGCGGGCAGACCTGCTTGGCCTGCTCCGCGTCGTAGGTACGCAACCATTTGAGCAGGTCGGCGAACACGGACGTGATATCCGCCAGTCCGACCTCCGTTTCCATCTTCTTGATGGCGTTCGCCAGCTTGGAGATGGTATCCGCTTCCGCGGCGTTGGGAAACCGCTGTCCCTGTTCCCGTTGGGCGATCTTGCCGTTGAGCTCGGCCAGTTGTCGGTACAGGTTCTTTAGTTGTTCCTCCTTGGTGATCGTGACCGATACCTTCAGGTGTTCCCAGTTTTCTGCGTTGATCCATTTGTTCACGGTGACGCGCGACACCCCCACCCGCTCGGCGATTTCCGCCTGCGTGAGGTTTTCCTTTACGAAGAGCAGTTTCGCCCATTCCTTGCGCTGTCCGGTAGTCATTTTATCCGCCATAGTGTCTTTTTTTAGACAAAGGTGGCTAAAAAACGACGTTCGGGAAAAAACTTGCCGCATGATACAGCTTTATAGCGTAATGATAACATTATAAGCCGTGTATGATAAAAATCCGATTTGCCTGATCCCCTAAATACCTTCATTTTTGCACCGTAAACACGGCGGGAACCCGCCCTAAGCGATATAGAGAAATGAACCGTTTTTTTAATATGATACCCGGTGAGGACGCCTGCTGCATCCTTTTGTACGGTGACATCGGTGAATACAGCGATGTCACGGCGGCTGCCATAGTTCGCGAGCTCATGGAGGCGGAGGCATCGGGAAAAAGGATCGATGTCAGGATAAACAGCAACGGTGGCGATGTCTATACAGGTATTGCCATCTTCAACGCCCTGCGCGGCAGCAAGGCGGATATCCATATTTATGTGGACGGCATCGCCGCCAGCATGGCCAGCGTGATCGCCCTGTGCGGAAAGCCCGTCGAGATGAGCAAGTACGCGAGACTGATGCTGCACAGCGTTTCTGGAGGTTGTTACGGCAACAAGACGGAACTCAGGCGCTGTTTGGAAGAGGTGGAGGCGTTGGAAAACACCCTCTGTGAGATGTACGCCCCGAAACTGGGCACCAGCGTGGAGGATATCCGGGCGCGTTACTTTGACGATGCCGACCACTGGCTGAAGGCGGACGAGGCCCTCGCGCTGGGTTTTATCGACGGGGTTTATGATGCCGATCCCGTACCGGAGGACAGTACGCCCGAACAGGTTTACCGCATATTCAACAACCGGCTTGAACAGCCATTAAACGATACCCAAATGAATTTAGAAGAAGTAAAGAAACGTCCGCGCTTCAAGGATTGCGCGACGGACTCGGACGTGTTCCGCGTGATGGACGCGCTCGAGGAGGAGGCGGGAAAGGTTCCCGGCCTGACAGCCGAGGTGGACAGGTTGAAAAAAGAGAACAAGGCTTTTACGGACAAGGCCAAGGAGGAGGACGAGGCGGCAAGGAAAAAATTGCTGGACGATGCCGAGGCCGACGGCCGTATCGACGCGACCACGCGTCCGGTGTACGAGAACCTGCTTAGCTCTGACCGTGAGAACGGGGAGAAAGCCCTTCGGAGCCTGAAACCGAAAAAGAGAGTGACCACTGACCTGCGCGTGGAAGTGGGAGGCGAAAGCCCGTGGGACAAGCGCATGTCGGAAATCAAGAACAAACTAAACCGATAAACAATGGCAATAGTAGTAAAGAACACCAATTACAACGGCGAGGTACTGGAGCAGATCCTAACGCTTGCCGCCACGGGGAACGAGATCGTTGAGAAGGGGCTGATCATGGTCATTCCCGGTGTGGAGAAAAAAATCAGCCTGCCGCGTCTTAAAAGCGGCAAGATGTTGCAGAAACGTAAGGAACACCCGGACATCGAGGATTCCAAGGGGAATTTCAACTATTCGGAGAAATCCCTTGACCCGGTGGACTTCATGGCCTTTACCGTGTTCAATCCCCGCGCCTTCGAGCAGATTTGGCGCAAGTGGCAGCCCAAGGGCAACCTCGTGTTCGCCGAACTGCCCCCTGAAGGACAGAACGCCCTGCTGGCCGAGCTGACCAAGCAGGTGAAGTTCGAGCTGGGTGACCATTTTATCAACGGCACGTATGGGGATGACGACGACCATCTGATGAACGGTATCCTGACACAGATGACGAAAGATACCGAGCTTATCATCGTATCGGGTAAGCCGGCGACCATGCTGGAGAAGTTGAAGGCCGTGCGTAATGCTATCCCCGTGGCCATCCGTAACAATCCGAACCTGCGCATTATCATGAGCGTTAACGATTTTGACAAGTACGACGATGAGTTGACCGAACGGGAGGCCAAGAACGCCAGCGAGACGGACGTGAACAGCAAGCGTTACAAGGGCATCACCATCGAGACGCTCTCCGCGTGGCCGGACGATCTGATCGTGACCACCCTCTGCTCGATGGGCGCGGACGGCAATTTCTTCGCCGCTGTCAACTTGCAGGATGACGAGGACGTGATCCAGATCGACAAGGTGTCCAACGCCAGCGAGTTGTATTTCTTCAAATTGCTGATGAAGGCGGACACGAACATCGCTTTCGGCGAGGAGGCTGTCGTACTGGATACCCGTACCAACCCCGTGTTCAAGGCCGCGGAGAAAACCATTTCCGTAGAGCCGGCCACCCTCACGTTTGAGAGTACTGGCGGCACGCAGAAGGTTACGGTGACGGCTTCCGGTGAGTGGAGAGCAAGTGCGGCCCCGGCGGGCTTCAAAACAGTGGAAACAGGCGAGGGCCTGACCGTTACGGCTGATCCGAACACGACCGGCAACGACAAGACCGGTACGATCACCGTCACCCTTGATGCCGACCGCAGTAAGACGGCCGAAATCACTTTGACCGCCAAAAAACAAGGAGGAGAGGGGTGATGGCCAAGTTGAAATACCTTGTCATCCATTGCACGGCCACGGCGGAGGGCCGTGAGGTGTCATCGGCGGACATTCGCCGTTGGCACACTGCCTCGGTAAGCAAGGGTGGCCGTGGCTGGAAACAGGTAGGCTACACCGACCTGTTCCACCTGAACGGAGGCGTTGAACGCCTTGTGGATAACAACGAGGACGCAAATGTAGACCCGTGGGAAATCACCAACGGTGCGGCGGGTTATAACTCCGTTTCCCGGCATATCGTGTATGCCGGAGGGTGTGCCGCTGACGGCAAGACTCCGAAGGACACGCGTACGGCCTGCCAGAAGAAAGCATTGGAGAAGTATGTGAAGGACTTCCACCGCCGCTTTCCGGACGTTCGGATTGTAGGACACAATGAGTTGGCGGCGAAAGCCTGCCCCAGCTTTGACGTGCAGAAATGTCTTAAAGAGATCGGTATTAACCAATAAAAAGAAGAAAGAAATGAAAAAGTTGATTTTGTTTTTTGCGCTGATGCTTTGCTCTGTGTCAGCCGTGTTTGCCGAGACGGGCGATGTATCCACCGCTGTGGACTATGACGGCATGATCGCCACTTTCGCCGGTTTTTCCGGTATGGTGGTGTTGCTGACGGAAGGGATCAAGTCCCTGTTCCCGAAAATGAACGGGTTGGTTACCCAGATTGTCAGCTGGTGCGTCGGTATTGCGGGCGCCATGTTGCTGTGGTGGCTGGATGCCGGATTCGTGTCGGATGTCCAGTGGTATATAGCCCTGCTTTACGGTTTAGGTGCGTCCCTTGTCGCGAACGGGATTGCGGACACGGGACTGGTACAATGGCTTATCGGCCTTATAGTCAAGAAATCGGAAAGCAAGGCATAAACAGGTATCAGAGATGGAGCTTAGTGAAATACTCAACCTGGTACTGGGCGGCGGTTTATTGGCGGCTGTCATCGGGCTTCTCACGCTGAAGGCTACGGTCCGCAAGGCGAATGCCGAGGCGGAGAAGGCGAGGGCCGAGGCCGAGACGGTCCGGATTGACAACACTGAGCAAGCCACCCGGATATTGATAGATAATATTGTTGAACCGTTAAAGAAGGAATTGAATGAGACCCGGGAAGAACTGCGTGCGACCAAGAAGGAGTTTTGCTCAACCAAACGCGAGATGGCCCGTCTTCGCAAGGCTATCGGTGATGCCGGCAATTGCAAGCATTCTGGTGATTGTCCTGTGCTTTTCCGGTTGCGCGAGCACCCGAAAGACGGTGAAGGAGACCTCCCGGACGGAGGCGAATCGGATGGTGGTGGACAGTATGGCCAAAGAAGTCCTCCTTGTACGGACGGAGGCGGTCCCGAAGTCGGAGGTACGGCTGGCGATACCGGCTGACAGTTTGATGAAGCTGCCCCCCGAGGCGTCGTATAGCGGAAAGAGCGGGCAGGCGAACGTGTCGGTAAGCCGCGACGGAGACGTGATCGCCGTGCACGCGAGCTGCGACAGTCTGCAAATCCTGGTCGAGTATTATGCGGGCAGGTCCGAGACGTACCGGGAAGCCTGGGAGGAAATGGCGGATTTGTACGAAGCGGAGGTAAAACGGCGTTCGAACCCCGTTCAAATCTTCTTCTACGGTTTCGGGACTGGAATAGTGATATGCGTTTTAGCGGTAATATTAATTCAAAAACAAAAGAAAGATGGCGGATAAGAATTTCATGTACGGCATCGGTGCCGTGAAATATAAGGATTTTATCGTGGGCTACATCGAGAAAGGCTCCTTTGACCTGGGCGGCCAGAAACCTGAGGCCGCGAAAATCGAGGCGGAACAGGTGTCCGGCGCCCCGGTGCTGGTCATAGCCCAGTCGAACGGCAGCATAGCGCCGACGTTCAACGTGATCCAAATGGATTACAAGAACCTGCACAAGCTGCTTGGCGGTTCCCTCCATTACAAGAGCACCGATATGTCGAAGGAAAACCCGATCGGCTGGACCGCCCCCTCGGCTGCGATGGTGATGCAAGGGCCCTGGGAGCTTGCCCTTGTGTCGGGTAAGAGCGTCCTGATGCCCAACGCTACGCTGCTCTCCAATTTGGGCGGCAAGCTGACACTTACGGAAACGGCGAAAATCGAGTGCACACTGGAGGTGGCGATGCCGGCGGACGGCTCGCAGCCCTACGGCGTGTTCGACACGGATGCCTTGCCGGAAGAGTGGGGAGAGTACGGTTTGCCTGCGGCGGACGAGGAGGGTTAGCGTATGGATGACCGGTTGGAGCAACTGATAGAGATGGAGTGTGCGGATGCGTTGCTGGACGGTGGCGTGTCCGTTCCTCTTAAAAGGTGGCGCGTTCCTTTTAAGAAGCGCCCTTTGGAATTGCGTGTGACGATGAAGCGTCCCCGGCTTCGGGGTCAGATGCTGCTGGCCAGGGAGTATCTGAAGCTGGGTGTGGCACCCGGCTGGAAACCGAAGGACAAGGCGGAGGAAATGGCCTTTGTGGCAAAGTACGGAAAAGGCATCAGCCGGATGTTGGCTTATACGGTATGCCGTGGTTGCGTGGCCCGGCGTGTGGGTATAGGGCTGACGGCATGGATGCTCCGGGAGCTTGTCGACTGGAAGTACCTGCTGGCCGCTTTCCGCACGTTCGAGCGTCTGATGGGCACGAAGGATTTTACGCATATTATCAGATCGATGGACCGGGCGAACCCGATGAAGCCGAGACTGAGCCAGAGAGGGAAGGGGAGTTAAGGACCCGGTATGAGGGTTCCCATAGCCCCTTCGGCTTCGTGTGGCAGATAGCGTCAGCGACCGGCTGGAGCGTGGATTACATCCTTGACGGGGTGAATTACCAGACACTGATCATGATGCTGAGCGACGCGCCGCGTTATGTGAGGCGGAAGAAAGGCACGGCCGGTAACAATCCGGATGTGAACCGCAGCGCGGCGGACGAGGCGGACGATATTGTAGGATTTTTTCAAAGCAGACTGGAATGAAACCTGTAGAAGTTGAATTTTTAATGAAGGACAAACTCACGCCCGGCATGGACAAGGCCGGGCGTGAGGCGCTGGAGCTTCGTAACACCGTCAGGGTGTTGGAGGCGGAACTGGAAAGGCTGCGTCTTGCCGGTGAGACGGCCGCCCCCAATTTGGACCAGAGCGCCAACATCACCCAGATCCACGCGCTGGAAAAGCAGCTTGAGGAATTGCGCGGCAAGTTGAGACAGCTGCAGGAGGAATCGGAATCCGTACAGGTCACTCCTGCAGATGTACCCAATGCGCAGCGCCAGTTCAACGGGCTTCACAACAGCATCCAGCAGATGGCGCGTGAGATGCCCTCGCTGGCTATGGGCCCGCAGATGTTCTTTCTGGCCATCAGCAACAACCTGCCGATATTCACCGATGAGCTGGCCCGTGCCCGTAAGGAATACGACGAGCTGCGGAAGTCGGGACAGAAAGGCACGCCGGTATGGAAGCAGGTGCTCTCTTCCCTCTTTTCCTGGCAGACGGCACTTACGACCGGCATCATGCTGCTTGTGATGTACGGTGACGAGATCGTGGAGTGGACGAAGGATTTGTTCAGCGCCAGGAAAGGCGTGGACGAGTTCTCGATCTCGTTGAAGGAAATGACCGAGATCGAGAAGGACGGCCGCGCCCAGATGGTGCGTACCCGTTTTGAGCTGAAATCGGTCACCGATGAGATAAAGAACTTCACCGGCAGCAAGGAACAGGAAAAGGCGAAGGTGGAGGAACTGAACCGCAAATACGGGGAAAGTTTCGGTTATTATAAAACCCTTTCCGAGTGGTACGATACCATCCTGCAGAAAAGTGAGGACTATGTACAATCCCTGTTCCTTCAGATGAAAGTTCAGAATTTGGTAAAAAAAGCATCGGAAGTCGACGAAAAGATTGCAGAAGCGGAGGCGAAGGATGAAAGTGAGTTTGATACCTGGTGGGGCTATGGCGGAAAGGTAGACCGTTTCTTTTCTTCCGACCGATTCTACAAACAGAATAATAACGGCCGTTGGAAAAAAGAGGAGGAACTGCAGCGGCTGCGAAAAGAATACGATGGTTATATTGAGACTGCTGAAAACCTCACAAAAGAACGTATAGAGCTTGAGCAAAAGGCCGGCATCGGCGGACACTCCGATCCTAAACAGTCCGATAAAAAATCGGAAACGGAAGCCAAGCAGCGTATGGCTACAGAGCGCAGGCTGGCGCGGGAACTTGCCGCGTTGCAGGCGGAAAACGCCCAGGAATACATAGACCGGATGAAAGACGGCACTGAAAAGAAACTGGCACAGATCGAATACGACTATAACAGAAGAAAAGAAGAAATAGCCCGTCAGGAGGCTGAATGGAAACGTGAAAACAAGGAAGCCGGTGTTTCCACCGGTGGCAATGGCTTGACTCCCGGTCAGAGGGACGCCCTTGCCGGCGCACGCGACTCCAACGATAAGAACCGGAGCGCGGCTCTTGCTGCCATTTTTGAAGATGAGAGGGAAAAAGAAGCCCAGGCCATGCGTGATTACCTGGCGGAATATGGGAGCTATGAAGAAAAGAAACTGGCCATTACCAAGGAGTATGAAAAACGTATCGCGGAAGCTACCACGGAAGGCGGTCGGAAAACACTTCAGGAAGAACTGAAGGAAAAAATGGCCGGTCTTGATCTGAAGGAATTGAAGGACGGATTGAATTGGGAAGCCGTATTCGGGGACCTCGACAAGGTATCCTCCGAAAGCCTCCAATCCCTCCGTACCCGTCTGAAGGAATATATCGATACCCAGAAGGACTTGCAGCCGGACAGCCTGAAAGACCTGGTACGTGCCATTGACGCCATCGACAGGAAACTTAGCGAGCGCAATCCCTTTGCGGCATTGGAATCATCCATGTCGCGGGTAAAATCCACGACCTTATCCGTCAAGGAGGCCCAGGAAGCCTATAACAAGGCCGTGGAAGAAGGGACTGAAGCCGAGCAGAAGAACGCCCGGGCCGCACTGGATGCCGCCCGAAACGCGAAGCAGAGGGCACTGGCGGAGGCAACGGACGCCCTGCACGGCAGCGTGGGGCAGGTGAAGGAATACGTGGGAGCGGCAGAAGACCTGCTGGGACTGGTGGAACAGTTCGGTATCGATCCGCCGGAATGGATGGGTGAATACCTGGAAGGTTTGGGGCAGACGCTGGACGGCTTGGAAAGCATCGACCTGACCAAACCGTTGAGCATTATTACCGGTGGTGTCAAGGCGGTAAGCGGTGCAGTGAAGACATTGTTCAGTCTGGGCGGCACCATCAACTGGAACGGAAGCAACGCGAAAGAGGTGCAGGATACGATGGACCGGCTGACTGACCGGAACGAGAAGCTGCAAACCTCCATCGAGGATTTGACCGATACCATCGAGGCGAGTAAGGGAACAAAATCTGTCACCGCCTACCGTGATGCGTACAAATACCAGCAGGAGACGAATTCCAACTACCTTCAGATGGCGATGGCGCAGGCCGGTTACCACGGCAACCACCATTCCTGGAACTACTACTGGGGTGGTTTCAGCCAGGCACAGATAGACAAGCTAAGCGGACAGATCGGCCGTGAGTGGGACGGCAGCTTGTGGAGCCTGAGCCCGGAGGAGATGAAGGCACTCCGAAGCAACGTGGATATGTGGACGCAAATCCAGAATACCGGCAAGGGCGGTTACGGCGGGCGACTGACCGAAAAACTGGATGACTACATAGACCAGGCCGGCAAGCTGGAGGAACTGACCGACCAGCTGTATGAAGGGCTGACGGGCATTTCATTCGATGGTATGTACAGCAGCTTCATCGACAACCTGATGAACATGAAGTACGGTGCCAAGGATGCGGCGGAGGATATATCCGAGTACTTCATGCGGGCGATGCTGAGCAACAAGATCGGTGAGATGTACAGCGACAAACTGAAAGGCTGGTGGGAGAAGTTCGGCAAGGCCATGGAGGACAACGAACTGACGGAAGCGGAACGGAAGGCTTTGGCCGACGAATACTTGCGGTATGTGGAAGAGGCGGTGGACCTGCGCGACAAACTGGCGGCAGCCACCGGTTATGACAAGACGCAGCAAGGTGGTACGAGCCAGAGCGCGAAAGCGGGCGGCTATACGGCCATGACGCAGGACCAGGGCACGAAGCTGGAGGGTATGTTCACCAGCGGGCTGCAGCACTGGAGCAGCATGGACGACCGGCTGGAAAGCGTGGTGGAGAAGATGGACACGGCCGAAGGCCACCTGGCCCGGATAGCCGAGAACACCGGTGTGAGCGCCGGACACCTGGGCGAGATAAAGGATGAGATAAAGAAAATGATACGTGACGGACTAAAAGTGAAATGACATGGCAGATATATTGGGCGGGCTGGTGCTGGTGAACGGCACGGACATCTGGACGGAATACGGCGTGTTCCTGGTGGAGGACCGGCGCGGTGGCATGGATAACCTCTCGGCGATCCTGACCCCGAGCAAGACGAAGAAGGAGACGGCCGTGGACATACGGGAGGAGGACGGGGAGAAATACAGCGCGGTCCTTACCCCGAGGAACGAGGCGCGTGACGTGACGCTGCACTTTGCCTTGTATAACAAGACAAAGGAGGGATGGCTGCGGAAATACTTCGCGTTCATCAATTTCCTGAAGAAAGGGAAAGACGGGTGGCTCGACATCGTGTTTCCCCAGCTTGATCTGACCCTGCACGTGAAATACACGGACAGCCCGAAGTTCACCCCGCTGACCTATTTGTGGAAGGAAGGGGTCCACGCCGGGAAATTCAAGGTGAAGTTCCGCGAGCCGGTACCGATTATATAACCATTCAAAGACGATTCGAATATGCTTTTAACGATATACGATAAAGCCGGGGCCAAGCGTGCGGACGTGGCTGCAAGTGACAGTTCGACGCAGAGCAAGGAGGTGCAGGGCGACAACGTGCTGGCGCTCTCCTTCGCGCATTATGCCCATATCCCTCTTGATGTAGGTGACTTCACGGACTACATGGGCGAGCGGTACTGGCTGACGGAGCGGTACACCCCGAAAGAGAAAAGCGGTAGCGAGTGGGAGTATAACTTGAAGCTGTACGGTATCGAGAGCCTGATCAGGCGTTTTCTCGTGCTGGAGACAACGGACGGCGACACCAATCCACTGTTTACATTGACGGCCACGCCCCGTGACCATGTGGCGATGGTGGTGAAGGCCATCAACGACGGCATGGGTAACATTACCGACTGGAAGGTGGGGCAGGTGGACGGTACCGACCTTATCGTGATCGACTATGAGGGCATGTACTGCGACCAGGCCTTGAAGGAGATCGCCGGCAAGGTGGGAGGCAAGGCAGAATGGTGGGTCGAGGGGCAGACGATGAACGTGTGCCGTTGCGAACACGGCGAGGAGATCACGTTGGGATACGGCAAGGGGTTGACCTCCCTGGAGCGGGATACGAGCAATACGGCAAAGTTCTACACGCGCCTTTTCCCGATCGGCAGCAGCCGGAACATCGACGCCGAGAAGTACGGCAGCCCCCGTCTGATGCTCCCCGGAAAAAAGAAGTACGTGGAGGTGGGCGTGGACGAGTACGGTATCTATGACCACTACGAACAGGCCGCCTTCAGCGGTATCTATCCCCGGCGGGTGGGTACGGTAAGCAGTGTCCGCAGTGAGGAGGTGACGGACGAGGAGGGTAAGGCCTTTACCGTCTATTACTTCAAGGACGGCGGGATGGATTTCGATCCGAACGATTATGAGCTGGCCGGTGAGACGAAACGCGTCTCCTTTCAGAGCGGTGACCTTTCCGGGCTGGGAGAGGGGGACGACCATTATTTCGAGGTGAACTTCGATAGCGCCACCCGTGAGTTTGAGATCATCACGATCTGGCCTTACGGTGATGATACGCAGCTTCCGGGCGGCAAGCTCGTCCCGAAGGCCGGGGACACCTATGTCCTTTGGAACATCCGGATGCCGGATAAGTATTACCGGCTGGCAGAGGAGGAATTTGCGGCTGCGGTGGACGAATACAACAAGGACCACTGGCTGGATATCGCGGCTTACAAGGCTCCGACCGACCATGTGTGGATCGAGCGGCAGGAGGCCGATCTGTTTGTCGGCCGGCGCGTAAAATTGGAGAGTGCCGAGTATTTCCCGAAAGACGGTTACCGCAGGAGCCGCATTACGAAGATCACGCGTAAGGTGAACCTTCCCGGGGAGATGGACCTGGAGATCAGCGACGCCCTGCAGGTATCGAAATTCGACAGGGTAAACGACAGCATAGGGGAACTAAAAAGCTATACGAAAGCCAAGGCCGAAAGTTCCGGGCTTCCCGATATTATCCGGAGCTTCGATAATACGCTGCCCACGGACAACAACCTTTTCTCGGCGAAAAGAAGCCAGAGGGAGTTCCTGAGCAAACGTCATCGGGATACCGCGGCCGAGGTGATCGGTTTCCTGAAAGGGACTTATTTTGGGGATTACAAAGCCGGTGAATCCGGGGGCAATATTGACGGCGACGGGAACGCCGAGTTTCTGACGGCTGTCATCCGTGAACTGCTCCGCAGTACCCGTTTCGTGGACGGTATGTTCGGCGAGGGCTGGCAGCTATGGATAGATAAAATAACGGGGCTGAGTAATCTTACGATAGACAAGGCGACCATCCGGCAGACGTTGGTGGCCCTGGAGTTGCTCTTAGAAACGGTTCGCAGCGTAAGGGGGCAGTTGGTTGTATCCGCGGCCAACGGCAAGATCAAGACCGTGACCAGGGAGGGCAACAATTACCGCATCACCTTTGAGCAGGAGAACACGTTCGTGGCGCATGACCTGATGCGCTGTGCCGTTTTTACGGGGGCGGAGATTCGGGGTTACTGGGTGGAAGTGTCGGAAGGCGACACGGAAGGGATAACGGTACCCCAGAGGGAGTTTGGCGGAACGGAACCGAAGGCGGGTGATGAGTGCGTGCTGATGGGTAACACGGAAAACCCGCTCCGGCAGAACCTGATCAGCATATCGGCCACCGAGGACGGCCAGCCACGTGTTGACATACTGGACGGCGTGAATGCGAAAAACTTCAACGGCTGTTTGCGCTGCCGGGTGGGTAATCTTGACGGTATCAAGGACAGCGCTTTCCCGGCGAATAGCCAACCACACGGGAACGGTCTCTATGGTGACAACGTATATTTGAAAGGTACGTTCGTCCTCATGACCGGCGAGGATATCCTGACGAAATTTGAAATTACGGAGGGTAAGATACAATCAGCCGTGGAGGGTCTGCGCGACGAGGTGAGGGAGGAGCAGAGCTTTTTCGACAATACCACGTTTACCGAGGGGATGAGTAAATGGATAAGCGGGTACAAGGCCGCGTTCCTGACTTTCGGCGGCAAGTGGATTCTTGCCGGTAACAAACTGTTGTCATCGAGCGAGAACGGCAACGTGGAGGTCGTGAAGACCGGCAAGGTTCCTTACGTCAGGATAACGAACAGTTATATCATGCAGAAGAACGGGGATTTCCGCACGATTCCAGATTTCAAGGAGTTGAACGGGGACGGGCTTCGCATTCCGGGCTATGTCTACCTGTCCTTCCATTACAAGGTGATCGAGGCCGGACACCTGCGTATCGAGTTTGTCAATTCCAACAAGAACGGATACGAGAATTTCAACATGTTCGCTTACGACGGTGATTTGCCGGTCGGTGGGGAGAAGGTATTCAACCATTCCGGGCTGTGGAACGGGACCGGTGACTTCAAGCTGTCGTTCACGGGTGTTATCCAAGTGTCCTTGTTGGTGTTCTCGACAGACCGGACGGATGCCCTGGCATATAAGTATGCCACGTTCTTCGATCAGTCGGATAAGATGCTCAGGATCGCCGCCGCGAATTTTGACAAGGACGGCAATGTGCTGGAGGCATCCTCCATTATCACGACGGCCAAATATAACAGGTTGATTTCTGCCCATTTCGATGAGAACGGGGAATTGCGGAATAAATCAGGGTTGGTGACTACCGCCAATTTCTCCAAGCTGTTCGCTGAGGGCGTTACAAGCAACGGACTTGTAAAGAGCGCGGATTTGAAGGTCTATGTCAAGCGTGATGAGTTCGGCAACCTTGTTTCCGGTGTTACCATCCGGGCTGACCAAATTGAGCTGGAAGGGCTTGTAACAGCAAATAGCAATTTCAAGGTGTTAACGGATGGCAGTATCGAGACCCGGAACGCGAACATCAGCGGTACTGTCAAGGCGAGCGGCGGTAAGATAGGTGGCTTTACGATCGATTACGGCCGTTTGTATTGGAAGAGCCGCGATTATTTCGGAAACGATTCCCGGAGTTTGAAACTGGGAGTTGCGAGTTCCTCGGCGGAGGGGATCGTGGACGTGGCTTTCAATGGCGCCACCGACGGGCGGTTCGGAGTGAAGTCGGTCGGGGCGACATCCGGTGGGGCGGCCATATACGCGTCGACAGGTTCTTTAACCTACCCGGCCAGCGGTATGACCTATGCCGGGTTCTTTGTCGGTCCGGTAGATGTCAGGGACACCGGTAACGGATTGATAAGTGATGTTTGCGCGTCGAAAGGGTTCCGGTACATCAAGAGCCGCAATTCCGACGGTACATACGTGTATAACGAGGGTGTGAACTGGGGGAATGGTGCCGACCAGAATCCCGACCTTGACAAAATAAGACTTATCGTGAGGGGCGGCATCATAGTCGGCTATACAGGGGAATAAACATTTAAAACCAAAGAGATATGAAAGTTGACTTAAACAGGAGATTCAGGGGCTTTGACGGGAACGAGCTTGGCGGCGACAACATCGCCACCGCCGTGGCGGAGGCCCTGTTCAATTACGGAAAAGACAAACCGGTAGGCCGTGATGAGAAGTTCAAGGCTTACGTCCTGTGCCAGCGTATCATCCAGGGCGGTGGAATCCTGGAGGTCACCACCGAGGAGGGTACGCTTATCAAGGAGGTATGCGGCGAGAGCCTGACGGCCGGCGGTTACGGCCAGGTTTATGAACTGATAGAGGGAGGGGTTTGACATGGCACTGACAGAATCGGATATCGCCCAGGTTTTGGAGGCGGTCAAGGCGGAATCGAAGAGTGTCGAATCCCTTGAGACGGTCGGCTCGCTGAGCGGGGTCAAATCCCTGCCGGGACAGAAAGGTGACAAGCTGGTGAGCGTCCCTGTCAATCTGCTCACCAAACCGGCCGATGACGCGGCGGCAAGGGCGATCGAGGCCGCTGAAAGGGTGGAGGAACTGGCCCCGAAAATGGAAGCGGCCACGCAGGAGACAAAGAAGGCCATCCAGACGGCGGGTGAATCGGCGGCAAAGGCGGAGGCGGCCGCGAAGAAGGCCGAGGACGCGATAGCCCAAGGTTACAAACATAAGGAGATGACCGAGGAAGAGTTTGAAAGTCTTCAGGAAAAGGACAGCAAGACCATTTACCTGATTTACGAGGAGGAATAGGCATGATAAGTGTTGGAAACAAGGAGGTGACGGCCATCCGCGCAGGCGAACGGGTGGTGGCGGCGGTCTATATAGGAGCCAAGTTGGTTTGGCAGGCGATAAGGAGTTGTTTCGGCGCGGGCTTTTGGCAGAGTGACAAACCCTGGAGCCGGACGGACGGATGGAAACGGATGAAATAACTTTTAAAGAATAACGATATGGCAAAGAAAGTATATGACGAGGACGGTCTGGACATGCAGAAGACCAATTGGTCCGGTGACGAGTCCACGGGTAATCTTCCTGTGAGCGGCCGGTTGGTGGAGAACTATATCAAAAGTATTGATGACAAGGCCACCCCTACGGAGGAGCTGGCCGCCGGTGAGACGAAAGCCCCAACGAGCGGCGCGGTGTTCGCCTCGCTGGTGGGCACCGTGACGAATATCGACGTGACGGACAGCGAGGACGGCACGCAGTACGTGATGACAGTCACGCAGAAGGATAGTGAAGGCGGGGAAAGCGACAGGGAGGTACGCTTTTCCAAGTACACGGACGATGACAAGGTGGTGGTGAATATAGACCTGGCCGATGCCTCGGGTTCCTCCTTGCCCGCTTCCCAGTATTTGTCGTTGGGTACCGGTTTCGTGGTGAGATATGCCGTGGGCGTCGGTACGGCGGGAGGAAGCGAGGTCAGCGGATATTCGGATTTGAGCGCCCGTCTCATCGTGAAACGTGGCGCAACCGTCCTTCCGGATTTTCAGGATGCGGAGTTCATAGGCGTGAGGGCCGGGCAATCCTATACGTTCGATGTTTCCGGCTATTTGACAGACGCGACCACTTACACGATACAGGTGGAGGCGCGTGCGGTTTATGAAGGCAAGGAATTGACCAAGACCGCCACGGCCCGTGTGACGATGGTGGCCATGACGATGGAGACCACCTACAACGTGGGTAACGGCGTGGCAGATGGCGGCTACAGGAACGACGTGAATATCCCCTTTACGATCAAGGGGACAACAGGCGAGAAGAACATCCACTGGCGTTTGAACGGCGGAGTGCCGTCCACGTTGCAACTGTCTTCCGGTTCGGGCCTTCAATCGAAGAACATCTCCGTCCCGCTTTCTTCCATGCAGGAGGGACTGAACGTAATCGAGGCCTACGCCATACATGAGAACTCCGGTGTCATGAGCCGTGTGCATTATATCTCCTTGCTGAAGGCGGGCGGTGTGTCGAACTACGTTGGAATGATGTTCAATCATGTCTCAAACGGTTTTCAAACGGACTGGAAGGAGCCCGTCTTGAGGGCGGAACAGTTCACGGCCTGGAATTTCACATATACCGCCTACGACCGTCTAAGCAACATTGCGGCTGTCAAGGTGGCGAGCGCGGGTACGCAGTTGAAGGAAGACCGTTTGCTTCGTGGCGAATCGGGCAGCTATGGTAAGACGAACGTAAACACCGAACCGCAGGATTATACGTTGACCTGTGGCACGGCGGAAGTTACGCTTGACGTGGTAACGACCTCGCACCCGGACATCGAGGCCACATTGTCACCGGACGCGGTCTGCACGTTTGACGCTTTCGGCCGTAGCAACACCGAGAACAACGCCGCCTCCTGGATAAGCGGTGACAAGTACATGGCGTTTAAGGACATGCTTTGGAGCGTGAACCAGAACGGTGCCGGTTCAGGCTGGTACAAGGACCGCCTGTTACTTAGCAACGGTGCCGGCATGACGCTTACGGCCGATGGCGGATACCGCCCGTTTAACGAGGCGGAGAAACCGGTCGGCCACAGCATCCGGGATGTGGGTATGACGTTGGAAATCGAATATAGTACGGACAACGTGACGGATACGAAAGCCGAACTGATCACCTGTCTTGGTAAATTGTCGAACGGCAACCGGTATGGCTTGGTGGTAACCCCTGAGGAGGCCAAGTTCCTGACGGGCGTGGTGACCGAGGCTGTGGACGCCGGGGAGCTGATCCGCTATGAGGACTCGGTAGGAACGAAGTTCGAGCCGGGCAAGAATATCAGGATCACTTATGTGTTCTATCCGGTCACGGAGACGAACGAGCAACGGACGCTCATCGGTTTTTATGTCAACGGTGAGGAATCGGCAGCCTCCAAATGGCTGGACAAGGTGAATTTCGACATCCAGAGCGAGCTGGAGTTCAACTCCACCGGTGCCGATTTGTCGGTAAAGAGCATCCGCATCTATAACAAGGCGTTGACGGATGACGAGGTTCTGAATAACTATATAGTGGACCGGAACCACCTTGAAGATGTCGAGGAGGAGAAAGGCGTGCGCACGCTTGACGAGGAAAACCGTGTGCTGGGCGAGGGGGATACGGTAAGCATGGACAAGCTGGCGGGGATGATCGCAAAACGCAAGAACTCTATCCTGGTGCTGATCGGTTCGGGTTCGGTAGGCAGCGAGGTCCCGAGTGAGAGCGACACGTTGAACGTGATGGACGCGTTGGCGCAGCTGAACGACAAGAAGGCAAACAAGCTGTGCCGGGAGGTGCGTTTCTACAATGGTGAGAACCGTGAGCTGGACTGGATAGCCCATGACATATTCCTGCGCATACAAGGAACGTCATCGGTGAACTACGCGAGAAAGAACCTGCGTTTCTACTTCCAGAAGACGGCGAGCGGATACACCGCCCGTATGAGTTACGGGGAGATTGACGGCAACGGGCAGCAGGGCAGCCCGACGGCAACGGAAGGGAAGAAGAACCTGTTCAGGCTGCGTGAGGGTTCCATCGGCGCGAAGCTGGCCTGTGCGAAGTGCGACTTCTCGGACTCTTCCATGACGACCAATACCGGTGGCGCGAAATTCATCCATGACGGATTGAAAGAAATGGGATTGCTGACTCCCGCCCAACGGTATGCCGGGGACCATAGCCTGAAAGAGGATATCCGATCGGCCATTGACGGAATGCCGTGCGACCTCTTTGTCGCCAGATCGGAAGACGAGGACCTCATATATTACGGTCAATACAATATGAACAACGAGAAAAGCGACAGTTACCCGATCTTCGGCCAGGACGATACCATCGGTTCTGAGACCTGGGGCGAGGGCGATACCTTGGATTATCTCGAGGCCGGCGAGGATGGGGAGAAGGAGTACCTGCCGATCTGTATCGAGACGCTGAACAACTCGAACGACCTTTGCCTGTTCCACTGGCTGCCGTCCGGCGAGGCGGGCCATGTCGACTTTATGGATGCCAACTTCGATGGCGGCTTTGAGTTCAACCACCCGAAGGATACCTTCTGGTCCGGCGGTGGCGGTGACGAGGCCGAAGAACCCAACCTGAAAGAGCACCTCGGAACGGGTGACACATACGACAAGATGTACAAGGCGGTAGACCGTATGATGTCGTTCGTCTACCGTTGTGCCAAGGAGACCGAGGCCTGCAAGCGGATGGCGTACGACACGGCCACCCATACCTTTACCGGTGTGGATTACACGGATGACGGCGACAAGTTCCCGTCGGCCCAATGGCAGAGCCCGACTTTCCAAAGGGATGCCATGAAGTATTTCAATATCCCTTACCTGATCGCCTACTACCAGTATATCGACTTTAACCTGGGCGTGGACCAGTTGGCGAAGAACATGCTTTTGAGGACGTGGGACGGCGTGATCTGGTACACGACCTATTATGACGGGGACAGCCAGCTGGGATCGGATAACAAGACATTCCTCACCGGTGAATATGACGACAACCGCCAGACCAAACGTAACGGCGCGTATGTGATGCAGGGCCATAACAGTTGGCTCTGGAACCTGGTACTGGCGAACTTCCGTGATTTGATGGAGGAGATCATGGTAAGCGGTTATAACGGCGGTTCCTCTTTCATGTCGGCCTTCAGCGTACAGAAAGCCTCCGACCATTTCGATAAGGAGCAGATGGAGAAGTGGTGTTCACGGCTTTATAACAAGAGCGGTATCTTCAAATATATTTATCCGTTCCTTAACCCGATGAAGGTGGGTGCCGACGGCGCTGAACAGACCTATCCGCAAATCTACGGTCTGAAAGGTTCATTGAAGGCTCACCGCGGTTACTTCATCAAGAGACGCTATGACCTCAAACAGGTGGAATACGGCTATGTATCCACGTTGGGGGCGCAGTTCTACCAGTCCACCGCCTCCTTGGATGCCGGGTATATCTTGAAGCCGATGCAGTTCGCCCTGACCATCCCGTACCGTGTACAGATCAGTACCTCGAACGGTGTCCAGGCGGACAGCGGATTGGTAGAGGCCGACGCCCCTCATACTTTGCAGCTAAAGGGAGCGTTCGGCGAGAACGACCCGTTGAAGATAATCGGCGCGGCCCGTATCAAGGAACTGGTCTGGCACGAGGACGCCTTCGCCGTGGGCTTCAACTTCGGACTGCTTACGTCGCTTGTGAAACTGGATATGAGCGTGGAAACGGCCAGCGGCTATCGCAGCGGTTCGTTTATGACCTCCACCTCCAACATGACCCTGTTGGAGGAACTGAACATGAAGAATAACCTCCTGGCCCGTAACGGTGACAATGGTAATGCGGCCACGCTTGATTTGAGCTGGCAGGCACGTTTGAAGAAACTGAACCTGCAAGGCACAGGCGTTACCCGTTTGAAGCTGGCCACGGGTGCCCCGCTTGTAGAGTTGGAGCTTCCCGGCACGTTGGAGGAATTGTTTTTGGAGCACCTGCCTAAATTGCAGGAAAGCGGTTTTAACATGGAAAGCATGGCGAACGTTACCGGCTACCGTTTTGCGAACTGCCCCGGTATCGACGGCTTTGCCTTGTTGGAACGGCTCCACGCTGCCAAGGAGTCCGGAGCCGGTAAGTTGGAACGTTTCGCCATCGAGATAGACCTGGAGGATAACGGCGCGTTACTCGAGAAGTATTACGACTACGGCACTTATACGTCAAGCGGGGCGATAGACAACCGTCATTCCGGCTTGCGCGGAACTCTTCGCCTGACAAAGTACATGGAGGACGAAGAGGCGGACAGATACAGGGAGAGATACCCGGAACTGGAGATCGTACAACCGGCCTACAGTATCATCGAGTCGGACGAGAGCGTATCGGATGACGCCAATATCTCCAACCCGGACAACGAGACCGGTTATAAGTATGGCAATACTTACGTCATGAATGCCCACGTGGCGGCGATCCTCAAGAAGCGCCACCGTGTGCTTGCCAAGGTGACGAAGAAACCCACGAGCCGTAAAGTGGAGATGGCGGGCCAGACGGTTGACGTGAACAATCCGGACGGTGAAATGACCTATTGTCCGTTGGATGATACCAGCAGTAATAAATACTACGACGGAAGCGCAGCCAAACTTGACAGCAGCGAGGGCGACTGGATGATGTACGAGCCGTTCTTCTGGTCGAAAGGTATTAATGACTACCTGAACGAGAAATATTACAGCTGTTACAGTTCTAACGGTCCCGACGATATGCCTCCCGTTCCGGATGTGACGGTGCTGACGTTGGATGACATCAAAGGCACGCAGGGCGGTTTCCTTACAGAGCGCAAACTTTTGAGCGGCAAACCCACGCTGAAAGACTCCTATAGCACGGACAATACTTATTCGGTCTGCAAGGTGGATGTGCGAGGTTACAAGCGTGTACGTTTCCCGAGCGTACCGGGCACGGGTCTGGTCGGTAGTATATTTGCTGACAGCTCCGGAAACGTAGTCAAAACCATCGTGGTTCCAACGATCGGCTTGAAGTTCGAGGCCGGCATGTACTTGATATCGGATGTTCCGGAGGACGCCACGGCCTTGCACTTCTCGATCTTGAACACGGCCGAGTTCGACAAGGTCGTACTTTCCAACTCCGACAAGATCGAGGATATGGAGCCCGATTGGGTGGCCAACGAGGAACATCTTTGTGCGGTAGTAGGCAGTAGCGTGGTAGGTAGCAAATTGCGTTCATGCATAACGGGTAATTCCACGACGGCCAGCATGAACTGGATCGACTTTCATTATTACTCGGTTCAGCGCGGTATGCAACAGATAGATGCGTTGATGCACTCCCGTATAGCGAACTTGTTTTACGCAAGATATGGCCGTCGTGACAGCCAGGAACAGTGCGGAGGCGGTCAGCATACGAACAATCGTATCACGGGCGGTACAGCCGGTTATGGTATGCAGGATACGATCGGTTATGACGAAGCGTATAAAATAAACGACAAGATCACGAATTCCATCGTGGACGGTTCTATCCACCAGTACGCTTGGTATCGTGGCCAGGACGAGTATGGTTCTCCGACCGTGACTCAGGTAAACAATATCAGTTGTCTGGGCTATGAGGACATCTACGGCCATAAGTACGAGATGATGGACGGTGTTGATTTACCCAATGATAGTGGCAACCAAGGTAAATGGCGTATTTGGATGCCAGACGGCAGTACCCGTTTTGTCAAAGGCAAGACCACTAACGACCAATGGATAACAGGTGTCGCGCATGGCAAGTATATGGATATGGTGCCTGTTGGGAGCGCAAACGGCTCGTCCAGCACGTATTATTGCGATAAATACTGGATAAGTACCGCAGCCAGCCGTGTGGTCTATCGTGGCCACTACTACGCGAGCCCGAATGGCGGTGTTTCGATGTCGAATGCGAGCAGCGATTCCTCGGTTACGTACACGAGCATCGGTTCTCGTCTGGCCTTCCGCGGTCGGATCGTTAAAGCGGAGAGCGTGGAAGCGTACAAGGCGATAGTCGAGAAAGCGTGATCGAAAACGGGAGCGAAGCGACAAAGCGTAAAGCGTTTTCGTTTGTGTGATTCGAAGTGAACGAAAAACGGGCGTAAGCCCGTCGAAAATATAATATCAACAGTGTTTCCGCATGAAAAATAATACCTTTGTATTCCAAAGGGTGGCGTTTCCTTTAAGCCGTGTGGTTTTTCGTGGGTACAATAACGCGAATGCGAATGGTGGTGTGTCGTACGCGAATGCGAATAACGATGCCTCGAACTCGAATTCGAATATCGGTTCCCGTCTGAACAACAATCGAAGGAAATTAAAATCGGCGTACAACACCGGGGACTTGTCCCCACCGTGGAGCCGAGGGAAACAAGCCCCAGTAACAGCAGCCCGGAAGGGCTGGAAAACTGAAAAAACAAGCGTCGGGTAGAGTTTGGTAGGCCGTAAGGCTCGAAGAAGTCAGGCCCGGGAGATTGAAGGCCGTGTGGCCGTAATTTGATATAAAATGCGTAGAGAAGGTTACATAGTAGAAGAGATTATAGAACCGTCCAATATGGAGGATTCCTTTAATCAAGTCCTTCGCGGCACGAAAAGAAAGCGTAGCCGTCAGGGGCGTTACCTGCTTGCGCATAAGGAAGAGGTATTGGATGAACTGACCGCATCGATCGCATCCGGAAGTTTCCGGGTGAAAGATTATCATGAACGGGATATAGTGGAAGGTGGTAAGTTACGGCGTATTCAGGTACTAAGCATGAAAGACCGCATCGCCGTACACGCTATCATGACCATTGTAGACAAGCACTTGAGGAAACGGTTTATCCGAACAACTTCGGCCAGTGTCAAAAAACGTGGTCCGCATGACCTGATGGCGTATATTCGCCGTGATATGAAAGATGATCCGGAGGGCACGCAGTTCTGTTATAAGTTCGACATCCGGAAGTTTTACGAAAGCGTGAAACAAGATTTTGTGATGTATTGCGTGAACCGGATATTCAAGGACCAAAAGCTCATCGTTATGTTGGATAACTTTGTCCGGCTGATGCCTGAGGGTATCAGTATCGGCCTGAGGAGTTCACAGGGACTGGGCAATTTGTTGTTGTCTGTTTATTTAGATCATTTTTTGAAAGATAAGTACGGTATCCGTTATTACTACCGCTATTGTGATGACGGTGTCGTGCTCGGTAAGACGAAAGAAGAATTGTGGAAGATTCGTGATGCCGTCCATGAGCGGATAAACTCTATCAGGCTTTCCATAAAGCCAAATGAGAGGGTGTTCCCGGTGGGTGAGGGCATTGACTTTTTGGGGTACGTGATTTATGCTCCGGACCATGTCCGGCTCAGGAAGCGTATCAAGCAGAAATTTGCCCGAAAAATGCACGAGGTAAAATCGAGAAGAAGACGGCGTGAGTTGATGGCCAGTTTTTATGGCATGGCCAAGCACGCCGATTGTAATAAGTTGTATTATAAATTAACAGGCAAAAAAATGAGATCATTTAAAGATTTGAACGTTTCCTATAAGCCGGAGGACGGCAAGAAACGTTTTCCCGGCACTGTGGTAAGCATCCGGGAACTGGTGAACCTTCCCATCATAGTGAAAGACTTTGAAACGGGAATCAAGACAGAACAGGGCGAGGACCGCTGTATCGTGAGTATCGAGCAGAATGGTGAGCCCAAGAAGTTTTTCACTAATTCGGAAGAAATGAAAAACATCCTTGCACAAGTGAGGGAAATGCCGGACGGTTTTCCGTTTGAGACAACCATTAAGACGGAAACGTTTGGAAAAGGTCGAACCAAATACGTGTTTACATGAAACGAGTAGAAGGAAGTGCCGGTGTATCGCTGCTGGAATGCACGAACCCGGTGAAAGGAAAGTGGCGCATCCGCTGGGACGTGCAAAAGAAGGAAGACGATTCCGCTTCTTACATGGAAGAGGAGTTTAATCATAAGCCGACCGACGAGGAGATACGGTCAACGGTTACGGCTTGGTATAACCGGGAGACTGACAAGGCCATCCTTTCCGGATTCATATACGAGGGTATTCCGGTATGGCTGTCAAGCGAGAACCAGTTCAACTACAAAGCTGCATACGATCTTGCCGTCCAAACGGGAGGGCAGAACCTGCCAGTGACGTTCAAGCTGGGTGCGGATGATGAGCCGTATTACAGGACGTTTGAAACGGTTTCAGACCTTCAGGATTTCTACGTGAAAGCGATGAAGCACATACAAGATGCGTTGTCTGAAGGATGGAAGAAAAAGGACGCATTAGACTTGGCTTTGTATGAAGCCGGGTAATGGATGAATCCCTGCGGGGGGAAGGGATAGAAAAAAAGCCCCCGGCCTGTTAAAAATCATCTCACCTACTTTTAACCAAAAACGCCCATAGCGCACGACCGGGGGCATATACCCTCTGCCGCGCTATGGGCTTTTTTTGGTTTATTATTTGCGCAAAGAATGCGCATTTGTAAGTGAGATGATGCAAAGGTACTAAATTTTTGTTTGTATGAAAGTGATAGAGATATTAAACTTCAATCGTGAGTTATTGACGAGGCTTTTAGAATCCGGTATCCGTTTGGAAGATGTCCGGTATGTCAATCTGTATACAGATTATTTTCACTTACTCAGGGCAGGTGAAAAAATGACGTATATCGTGGCGATACTTGCAGAACGGTACGGTATATCCGAGCGCAAGGTCTACGGATTGATAAAACGTTTCCAAAGTGACTGCAAGCCGCTTACAGTGTGAAGCATGTAATTCATGGTGGGTAGGAGGGAGATTCCGCTATCTTTACTCGTGCAAAACAAAAAGAATCAGCCATGAACAAGTATTACATGATCCTGGACAAGATACTTGGCCGGGGAAAGACTCAAAGTAACAAGAAAGGAAACATTAGATACCTCCTGAACGAACAATTGTCCTTGTCCCCTTTGGACTTGCTGGACATATTCGAGGGGCATAATATTGCCCGCCGGAAACTTCGTGATGAGCTTCAATTGTTTATGAAGGGGGAGAGGTCGGTAGAGAAATACCGTGAAGCCGGTATAAGTTGGTGGGATTATTGTGGAAGTATCCTTATAAACAGTTATCCGACCTATTTTGAGCGATTACCGTCTCTGATAGAGAAAATAAACCGGGAGAAACGTTGTAGTAAGAATTATGTGCTGTTTTTGGGTGAGACCGGTGCCGAAAGCAATCAAGTGCCATGCCTTAGCCTGGTGCAGTTCCAGATAGAAGATGACGGCCTGGTGCTGTCTGCTTACCAGCGCAGTTCCGATGCCAACCTGGGGCTCCCGGCTGACATATACCATTTGTTCCTGATCGCACGGCAGATTGACCTGCCGTTGAAGTCGATCACCTTGAACCTGGGAAACGTGCACATTTACGAGAATAACATAGACAAGACGTGCCGGTTGCTGGCAGGGGAGGAAGGGGTCCGTTTTGATCTCAATGTATAAGAATCGCTGCAACCTTCGTGCAGCATGCTACGGCCGTTTTCTTTAGCTGGTAGGGATAAAAAGGGGATTTTTGCAATCCTTTTTTAAACCAGAAGCAAATGAGAAGACAGTATCTTTCAGCCCCTCTTCCTTTTCAGGGGCAAAAGCGAATGTTCGCAAAAGAATTTATCAAGGTGTTGAAGCATTATCCGGATGACGCCGTGTTTGTAGACCTGTTCGGTGGTTCCGGCTTGTTGTCGCATATAACCAAGTGCCAAAAGCCTGATGCCACCGTTGTATATAATGACTTTGACAACTATCGACATCGGTTAGAGAATATTCCACGCACCAATGCCTTGCTGGATAAGATTCGGGAGGTGGTGGCATCTGTTCCCCGTCAGAAAGTCCTACCTGAAAAAACAAAAGAAGCCATCCTGTTCCTGATAGAACAGGAAGAAAAAGAGCGTGGTTACGTGGACTATATCACGCTTTCGACCTCCCTGCTCTTTTCCATGAAGTATGCCACTAATTTGGACGGATTGCGAAAAGAAACATTTTACAATACCGTGCGTAAATGTAACTATGATCTTTGCCTTGACTTTTTAAATGGGCTGGAGGTCGTTTCATGCGATTACAGGGAATTGTTCAGAAGGTACAAGGATGTCCCGAATGTCGTGTTTCTGATAGACCCGCCGTATCTTTCCACCGAGGTCGGCACCTATACAATGAACTGGGGGCTTTCCGATTATTTAGACGTGTTGCAGACACTCGTAGGCACGAACTATATTTATTTTACCTCCAACAAGTCATCCATCATCGAGTTATGCGACTGGATGGGCAGGAACAATACCATAGGAAACCCGTTTACAGGCTGCGAGAAAGTGGAGTTTAATGCGCGCATGAATTATAATTCCTCCTATACAGACATCATGCTGTTTAAGAATGCGGACGGGACGGAATACAAAGAGGCAGCATAACTACTATGTAAAGATACGATTTTTTGCTAAATTGGCAATGGGTTTTTAAGTGATATTTTAGGAGAAAATTCAATAAAAAAGCGTCTTTCAAACAGCTTTCAAAAGGCGTTTGAACGACGCTTGTGTTTTGACCGGATGGCGGGAGTAACCGGGATTTTTGAGCGCATTTCGTTTTTGCTTCAAAAATCGCTTTTCGTTTTTCACGGCCATCGCTTTTCGTTTTGCGGGATTTATATGTGTTACATTTTATTTGTTATCCAGCACTAATAAATAAAAGACATAGAATTTATGTTATAGCCGATTTACTTAAAAAAATCACAGAATAATCATTCTAAATGAAAACTTTATCATATATTTGTAATCAGAATATTAGTTAATCATGTATGAAATGCAATGGTACAAATGAATGTCGCTCATATCTGATAAATGGAACTTGCAGTAGTGACGCTTCGTCTTTTTGGGCGGAGTTCTTTTTCATGTGCCTAATTATTATTCCTTTCATTTTTACTGTCGTCCAGGAAAACATTTTATTTTCAGAAGAGTCAGATGTGATAAAAGTGCTCAATAATTTGGATATGTGGGGAATTTCGTTACTCTCTCTCTCTCTCTCTCTCTCTCTCTCTCTCTCTCATCGCATCGCGCGTTACGATATGAATTATCAGCTAATTATCAAAATGTTACGAATATTTTTTCAAACATATTTTTCAGTAGTCAACAAAAGGTGTTACAGAATATACATACCTCCTTCCGTCATATCTGTAAAAGCAGGATTGTCAGATACCTCCGGAGATACGTAACAAACCGTCATGTCATGACCGTGTATCGCCGGAGTTTTTTATTTCAAAGAAATATAAACCATTAAATACATACAACAATGGAAACAGAAAAGACAAAAGAAAAATTCAAGAGTGTTCACAGGACGTTTGTTTACACCCCCAAAAGCTCATTGACCAACCAGCTGTCGAGTCTTGCTTTTGGCATAGGAATGATTGTTGTGCCTTTGCTTATTCTTCCATCCGGCACCTTGTCCACCATTCTGATTGTCGGCGGAGCTTTACTGCTTATAATGACACTCTATAGCATACGCAAAGCCCGGGTGCTGGCGGCCCAGGGAGGCTCGATAACAATTGACAAAGGACGGGTAACCTATCCCAAAGTCAAAAAGGGACAAATCGTATATGATTCTTTTCTGATTTCCGATATCCGGACGATTGAAGATGATAGCGAAGAAAATCAGTGTAATGTCGATCTTCCTGACAGATACATCGTGTTTGAAACCAAATATTTTGCTTCTCAAGACGAGTTCGATGAATTCCGTTCCTTGTTGAACCAATAACCCCTTTATTAATAACCCAGAAACAATTTGAAATTATGAATGCAAAATCACGAAAAAATCTATTTGTCGCAATTGCTGTATCTCTGACGGCGGTATCATGTTCGTTAGGAGGCAAGGATTACGCGATGACTTCTGACGAAAGTATCGCCAAGGTCAAGGAACTTGTAAAGGCCAATGTAGATACCGAAACGAACAAGGTATATCGCATAGAATGGACTGAGGATGAAGGAAGCCGCAAGCTGGAAAACGTCCTGACGCAAATTGAAGTGGACTATCTTGGCAATGATGATTATGAATATGAACTGACCATCAATTACAGAGACGGTGAATTTGTTGCAGAGAAACCGGAAAAAGGCAGTGCTGTATATGACTCATATAAATATTCGACCGCCATTGATATTGACGGGCTGAAGGCTGAGGACATACGCGGCAATGTAGAAAAGGCTGGAGAATTGGTTGCAGCACAGGAAGATGGCTCCCAGTATGAATTCCAGTCTGTCGGGAAGTATGTACTTTATATTTCTCCCGTACCCAAAAAGCATGAAGACAAGTGGGAGAAGTGGAGCGATGAGTACAAAAACGACTACCGTCAGCTTCAGCATAATTTTGATTTGAATTTTGTAAAGAAAGGCGAGCAATCGGAAGTCAAGGGACATCGCGTGTGGACAAATTACTATTCCATTTCATTCGAGACAAGTAAGAATGGTGAAATTGTAATAGAACAATAAGAACATTTCGCGATTATGGTTCAATTTGCCGGTACCCCCAACAATATCCCCAAGGCAGAAGAGGAAAAGCTGTTTGCTGCGGGTGTCTCGTTTTTATGCAGCAAGGCTTTCCCGGCCGCCTATGCCTGCTTTGCCAGAATTACACACAAGGATTTCTGTCTATTATACAACAAAGCATTGTGTTGTTTCATGGTGGGATGGTATGATGAGTGTCATAAGCTGCTTTGTGAAGCTGAACATTTTGTATCCAGCAGCCCATTATCAGGTCCGGAGCGGTTTCCGGAAGCTTTTCTCCGTTACTTCCATGAGGAAGACGGACCTTTCTATCCGATGCCTCAAGGTACCCCACCTTCACTTGCATACACGATACTTCTGCGTCTGAAAGCAGAAACAGCCTTCAAGTTGCAATTATATGAGGAAGTCAAGTCCATATCCGGTCGTCTTGGCGGTAAATTCAGACATATAGAGAGTCTAATTTCAAAAACCAGAAACAATGACTTGTAAAGAAATATACAATTACCATACATCCGGTGCAGAGGAAACTGTTATACTCGAGGCATATCAGGATGTTCCGCTTGAAAGCAGGGACGAAATTCATAATAATAATACTGCCCTGCATACAGCCTGCTATTTTTCAGATATAAGAGCCGTTGGCATTCTTCTGGAAAGGGGTGCAGACGTTAACGTGAAAAACGACCAAGGTGATACACCCTTATGTGTCATGGCATGTCGTAATTCTTGTCCTGATGAAGCGATATTAGCAGACATTACCGGACTGCTCCTTTCCAAAGGAGCAAGAGTGCCACGGTCGGGCAAGGACACAACCGCCCTGCTCGAAGCGGTGCGCAACCGTCACTTCCTGATGGCTGATATCCTTCTGAAGTCGGGAGCCAGAACAGACTCCACTGACAGCAACGGGGACAATGTGCTGCACCTGCTCTCCCGGTCTGCAGCATCCATAGCATCCGACATAAAAAGCAGACAAAGAAGGATAGCCGATTTTTCCGAACGTTGGTACTCTGAACAGTCCAAGCAGGAGACATATGAAGAACTGGAAAACCTCAAATCCTCGGAGGTACAGTGCTGCCATACCGCAAGACTTGTTCTGGAAAGCGGAGAGATAGATCCGGAAGAAAAGAACAACAGCGGAAAGACACCTTTCGAAATTGCGGCGGAAGATGGGGCCAGACGTGTCGGGGCACTGCTGTCGGGGCAGGATCCGGAAACGGACGAACTTGCAGCCCTTGCCGGTGGACTGGATGTCTTCCAGGCATTGTGGTATCGCGATGAGACAGCGCTGGATGCCCTCCTGCGCTCCGGAACGGATACACAGACAATATGCGAGGACGAAAAAATGTATGACTTCCATGGCAAGTCCCCGTTAGGATGTGCCCTGACTTGGGAGAATTTTTCCGCTGCAGAGATGCTGCTCAGAGGCGGAGCAGATCCTGATTTCAGGGATTCGGAAGAGCGGACAGCCTTTGCCGTGTGGATGAGCAATAAAAGGCACAAAAATTTTTGCAAGGAAGACTGTCTGCATTTCCTGCAATGTCTGATGGAATGCGGGTGGACTCCGGACAGTCCGGCTGACAAGTACGGGAATACTTCTTTGTCCGTAGCCTGTCAGGGAGCCGGATATGAAGCCGGTGTTTGTGCAGTCCGTTATCTTGTGGAGAGCGGGGCTGATGTCAATGCCGTGAACATGCAGGGTCAGACCCCGGTTATGAACCTCTACGGGGGACGTTTTTGGGATGGTAACATACCCCGTTTTGCGGGTTTTCCAAGGTCTTACCCATATGGAGGCCGCAGTTGTACGGATGAAGATGCCGAAACCCTTGAACTGCTTCTTGAAGCTGGAGCTGATATAAATGCCAAAGACAACTGGGGTAATACTCTTCTGCACTATATAGCTGGCAGTTCGACCAGAGGATCCAAGGAAGCGGCGGCCCTTGTGATGGACTTCGGCTCTCCGGATGTGAGTGCGGTAAACAATGAAGGTCTGTCGGCATTGGATATTGCCATGGAAAAGAATGACGAAACTCTTGTGAAATTTTTACTGAAATATAGTTGAGAATGTATGGACAATAATTTGACTTTCTTAAATGCCTGCCGTAATGGGCAGAAAGGCATTGTACAGATATTTTTGAAGAAAGGCGGTATTGATGTGAACAAGAGGGATGCGGAAGGCAATACCCCTTTGCATTATGCCTGCCTGAAAGGTTACCGGGATATTGTCAATCTCCTGCTTGACAATGATGCGGATGTTTCCGTCGCCAATAATTTGTCGGAAACACCGTTACATGCAGCTTCCAGAAGCGGAAACAAGGAAATCATCGGGAAACTGGTGCAGTATGGAGCTGAGCTTGATGCCACGGACAGTGAAGGGCAGACTCCGTTAATCCGTCTTCTTGACAACAGACGTACTGATGCGGCGTTGTTTCTGATAGAACAGGGAGCTGACCCGGAAATAGCAGACAGTACCGGTCACAAGGCAATTGACTACGCAACCGCACACGGGTTACGAGAAGTTGTGGTACGTCTTTCTGTAGAAAGTACAACCGATGCACAAGGCAATACACCGCTTCATCAGGCCGTTTTCAATGGCCAATCCGAAATAGTCCGGACACTTCTTGCCACCTCGCCAGGTTTGACCGACACATCCAATGACGGTGGTGAAACGCCTTTGATCATAGCCTGCCTGAAAGGCAATCTGACTGTTGCAAAGATGCTGATTGAAGCCGGCGCCGATACCAATAAAGTGATGCTCAACGGGAACGGTCCGTTACATTTTGCGGCATGGTCGGGCAACAAGTTTATAGGGAACGAGCTGTTGACAGTGAATGCAAAGACGGACTTGCAGAACGAGAACGGGGAAACGCCGCTTATCCTTGCAGCAAGAGAGGGTAACAATGAGTTTGTAACCCTTCTTGTGAGCCATGGAGCGAACGTGAATCTCGCGGACAATCTTCAGCACACGGCGTTGTATTATGCAAGCGAAAGAGGTTTTAACGAAATAACGGAAATACTTTTAACAGCGGGAGCTGAAGGGTAATAAATCATATAATTAACAATAGAACGATATGGCAAAAGAAAAAGCAAATCCTCAAAGTCCTGAGGAAATGGTAAAGGCGGCTCAGGAAGCCGCAGTAAAGGCAGCGATGGAACAGGCTCAATCCATGTTTGGAAACATTCCAGGCTTTCAAATGCCCGGGGGGATGCAGGAACATATAATGGCTGAAATTGGCGCCGACATTCCAAATATGGCAGAAATTCAGGCACAACAGGAGGCTATGCTCAGAGCCGCCGGTGTGGATCCTGCAACTGTAGCACAGGCTGGTATGCAGAATCTGGCATACGCACAGCAGATGATGCGGGAAACAATGGACGGTACACTTGGCAAGAAGTTATCTTCATCAGATACCATGGCCCAGATGATGGAAGCTTTCGGGGATGACGAGTGGACTATCAACAGAACCGAGGACTGCAAACTGATGCCCGAACAACTCCGTCTGTTGGCCTTTGGTGCCCCTATGTTGGTTTACAATGATGAACAAGTGGACGCGATAGAGAGTGACGAAGATGTTGAAACCATCAAATATACTCTTGAAGACTGGTGGGATGTTACTGACAGGGACAGTACGTTGGGTATTGTCAAATGGTTGCTTGAAGAAGGACATCATGCCGAAGCAGATGATGCACTTGCCGAAATCCGCACACGTGGGCTTGAAAACATTTCACAAGAAGAAAGGTGTGATGAAGACAGCAAGATGGGAGATGTCTGCCTGATAATGGAGAGTATGCTCGAAAATGAATGGTGCCCGGAAGACAGGATGCCGGAGAGTGTCATAGCCTGGGACCTGGTACGACTGGTAAATCTGGGACGTTGGGCTTATCTTTGCGGTTACGTTAATGAAGAAGAAATGTGGCAGATTATGCAGATTGCGGCAGATACCGCAGTTCAACATTTCTCTTCATGGGAAGAATATGGCCGGAGTTTCATTATGGGTAGAGGTGTATGGCATGGAGATCCGGATGATAGTGAAACAGCATATGATATCGTAAGCCTGCTCTTGGAGAATGAGGAATCACCTTGGAAACAGCAACATTGGTCAAAATAAAAGTATTAATCATTAATAAAGTGTGAAGGAATGAGCAACGATTTTTGGTTTTCCATTGCAATTGCCGCTGTAGTCGGAGGTTTCTGGCTATATAAGAAAGGGAAAGGCGCAGTTTCCACAATTAGAAAAATACAACGGTCTTTCAAGGGGGTATGCCTGAATCCCAAGTCAAGACTAAGTGACGAACAATGCAAGAAACTGGCCGTAGGTGCCATGTACGCTTCACAACAAGGAGCCTATCAGAACTCTATCGAAACAGGCATTGCAGACTTATTGCCCAAGATACTCGGGGAATGGTGGGGTATCGAAAGTACGGATTCTGCCAGGAAGGAACTGGATTACCTGTGCGAAAAAGGGTACCGGTATTACTTTCCTTTTGTGTACAAGGCATTTCTGCTTGACAAGCCGGAAGCCCAGGATGAAGTCTTCCAACAGAACATGAGTTCACAGGAAGACTATGACAAGATTGTAGCGCAATTCCAGAATCTTCAGGAAACATTTGACGAACTGATCAGATGTAAAGTCATTACAGGAAAAGAAGACTTGCAACGTTATGGTGTGGCAGGCTGGGATGCAGGACGTATCTGCTTTCTTGCCCGTGCATGTTGTGAAATGGGTTACATAACAGAGGCGGATGCCTGGAAATATATTGATTCCGCTTACAACATGGCTCATTCGACTTTTTCATCCTGGAAAGACATGGCCATGAGTTATGTCATAGGCCGTTCACTTTGGGGAGGCAAGAATGCGTACAATTCTGTGATGAAAGATACTGCAGACGAGCTTTTGACACACGAGAACAGTCCATGGAAGAAATATGCCTGGTAAGTATTTTCTGTAACCGAACAGAGAGAAACCGCCTTTGTGGGATTCCGTTTCCAAACGCCCCATATAATGGGCGGTTTTTTCCGTTGTCACATTGGATGATACATGAATAGATTATAATTTCATAAATATTGTAGGCCAAATGAAATTGATAATTCTTAGGTAAATGATATTCCGGTGGCAATACAATTAGTGATAACAGCATTATTTACAAATTCAAAATATAATAGATATATGATTGCATGTGTATTAACTATAATACTCATAGCGATTTTTCTGTCGCTGATCGTTCTATTGAGAAAAAGGAAATACAGCAAAGGAAAGAAAATGATAATGTTGATTATATGCTTTTCGATAGGTTTGTATCTGTTGTACTACATAGCCATGATGCTATATTTCTTCTTAGGTGATTTCTCCGCAGAAGAGTTATGGTAAAAAAATCACTAACGACGCAGGATAACGACAAACCGTTCCCTGCTGAACCATTATCAACCATAAAACGTAGAAATATGTACGAAGAATTTTTAGAAAAAAGCCTCAATAGTAAGAGGCAAGCAGTAGATGATACTTTTATAGCTAAATATGCTGATTTGTCTTATCCCGAACTGAATACTTTATGGCAGGAGGTCGGGTTGGGAAGTTATTGTAATGGACTGTTTAAGCTCATCAATCCGTCCGATTATCAGGATGTGATAAACTCCTGTTTTGAAAAGGAGGATGACCAATCATTTCTACCATTCATGTGTACGGCTTTCGGAGATCTCTTTGCTTATGTAAAGAATCCGAGACTGAATAATTACGTTGTTTATCTGAATGTCAGATACGGAACATATTTAATACTTCCCGCTAATCTTCGTGCGATTTTTAATAAGGTCATGGTAAACGAAAGTTTCTTGAAAGGCTGGTTTGATTTAGAAAATTATCCTGTAATACAGGAGAAACTCGGAACTCCAGACTATGACGAGTGTTTCGGATATTCTCTACTTTTGGCTTTGGGAGGAAGTGAGGATATTGAAAACATCAAGATAGTCAAGACCATTCCGTACATAGACATTTGTACCCAAACAATCGGCGAATTTGAAGTTGCAGATAAATGGTGAATATAGAATAGGTTGATAACGAAGCAGGATAACGGCAAGCCGTTCCCTGCTGAACCATTAGATATAACAGATATGAGAATATTTATACTATATTGCTTGTTCCTTTTTCCACTTAGCTATGTCATAGCGAAAAACGGCTGTATGGAACAAAATTCTGCAAAATATCATTATTTGGCTGAACAAGATTCCCTTTATATAGAAACGGAAAAAGCAGAATCTGAAATTCTATATAGGTTATGTTTTTATCAGCAAAGTAAAAAGAATGTTGTTTTTGAGCTAAAAGCAGTAGATGATAGTAGTATTGACTTCATACAACGCTATACAATCAACGGAGCAAGAAAGTTTGATTGCTTCGCTGTGTATGATAATGTGGCAGACGGAAACCGTTTCCTATTCTTTGATTATGAAAGTCAAGCAGCTTACATAACGCCTACTTGTTTTTCCGGTTTCTATCCGATATGCAGTTCTGTGGACTTCTCAAAAATGGAAGTATTGCTACAAAATGAACATTCTTGTTTGAAGCATCCAAGCGATACGTTAAGTATTGACAGTAAGGTGACTTATGTTCCATTTAACTGTAATAACCGAATCATAAAGGCAATTTTTGTTCCATACGCTCAAGTAGGAAAAGATAATAAATATCTAACAACGAAAGATAGCATCTGACGATGCTCCTTTCTAACCATTATGTGCAACTAAAAAACAATATAAATATGAAAACTGAAAAAATTAGTGATGTCCTGCAAGGAATGGATGTCAATACAGAAGATGCGATTGTAACCTTATCTGACAAGATTTGGGAGATAGGTAGCATTGATGAAATTAGGCAACAAGTATCTGATGTTACTTTTACTTTTCATGTTGTAACTAATGTGATAGGAAATTGTCAAGGCGATGGTTGGATGTCTATTGTAGAATATCATGCAGACTTGTTACCTTACATATCTTCTGCGATGTATGAAATTGGATTAGACAAGGTTGGTGAAGCAACCAAAAATATAGCGAATATCTTCCCTTTGGATATATCGGTTCTTAGCGATAGTGAGTTTTGTAAGGTTGTAAACTTTATGAAAGGACATAAAACGGACTTAGAGGAGCTAAAAAAATATAGTGAATCGGAACAAGAAAAAATGAGTGAACAATACTTTGATACTATTGACAAGCTGGATGAAATAGCAGAAAAACTATGGTATTATGGCTGCCCAGATAACGAAGGTTGGGGAGTTGTAAGCCGATATTTAGAGAAGCACTTGCAGGACAATTTTTGGAAATAAATGCACATAACAAGCACCTGTGCCACCTAACGGCGGCAAGCTGCAAACCATTATCCGCAATAAATAAAGAAAATTGATATGGAAAAAGAAAAGAAAATCGAAAAAGCTAAACAAGTATTTAGGAAAATGCTTGTTGACGAGTACGGTATAAAATCAGCCGACCAGTTTTTCTCTACCGAAGGCGAGACAATGGCTGAAATATACGAGAGTATGAAAATCGAACAAGAAAATTTCAATCTTACAGACGATGAATTGCTGAATTCAACTTGCAAATGCAACAGAATTCTGATTAATAATTTGTTTAAATT